>Ga0100382_1000224_pt1 | contig 45061 bp, 36 predicted proteins | sample CryGeymeta201506_FD_81566 | JGI IMG/M metagenome (GOLD analysis project Ga0100382, IMG submission 81566) | Groundwater microbial communities from Crystal Geyser aquifers in Utah, USA - Crystal Geyser metaG 2015-06 | ecosystem: Environmental > Aquatic > Deep subsurface > Groundwater | place: USA...
AAGATAAAGCGCAAGCTGTTTTGCAAGCGTTGTGTGTACACGTTCTTTTTTATTCTTATCGTAATAGCACATTTTAATTTCAAAGATGCCGGGAGTGTAATCCATCGGTCCGCCCATTAGTCTTGTAAAGGGAAGAATTGTTTCGTGTTCGGGAGCGTTACCGATACTCCACGCATTGTATTCATTTCCACGCGCAGCTTCGCAGGCAAGCCAATTGGGATAGGTGCGGTGCAATCCGGTTGGGCGAACCGGCTCGTGAGCATCGAGCATAATTTTATTTTGTGCGGTTTTTTCTGCTACGTGTATGTAATGATTTACCATCCACTGCCCATCATGATGTTCACCGCGCGGAATAATTCTCCCGACGTATCCGGTTTTAACAGCATCGTAACCATTCTCTTTCATAAAGCGAAACGCTTCATCCATTCGTCTTTCATAGTTTGTAGCCGATGCGGAAGTTTCGTGGTGCATTATCAGTTTAACATTTTTTGATGCGGCGTAGCGTTTTAATTCCTGCACATCAAAATCGGGATAAGGAGTAACGAAATCGAAAACTTCTTCTTTCCATTTTCCCCACCAATCTTCCCATCCGATATCCCAGCCTTCAACAAGCACTCCAGGAAATCCATGTTCAGCGGCAAAATCGATATAGCGCTTTACTCTTGCGGTATTTGCTGAATGTTTTCCGTTCGGTTTTAAATTATTCCAGTCGGTATCTTTTAATTTTAAATTTGTTGTATCAGCATAATTCCATGTACCGTAACCTACGTGCATTTCCCACCAAACGCCAATATACTTTTGCGGTTTTATCCACTCGGTATTTCCAATTGCGTTTGGTTCATTCAAATTTAAAATTAATTTTGAAGCAAGAATATCAACGGCACGGTCACTTACCACAATTGTGCGCCAGGGAGTTTTTGCCGGAGTTTGCAAATAAGCTTTGTTGCCCAACGGATCATCAACAAGCGCGGCGTTAAATGTTAGCGTTTCTTTATTCAGAATTAAATCCATGGCAGGATAATTTACCAAAGCAGCTTCGTGAATGTTTATATAAATACTGTCTGCCGTTTTCATCATCAATGGAGTTTGTACTGCAGAGACACCGATAGGTGCGTGTGCGGAAAGTTCTGCAGCATATTTTCCGGCAGTTGCGTTAATCTCGCTTAAAGTTGAAGTAGTGTATTCGTATTCGTTCGTATCAAAATCGCCGGGAATCCAAAAGGCTTTATGATTCCCTGCCATTCTAAATTCCGTAAGTTCGTCTGAAACAATAAAATATTGAAATGCTTTTGAAGCCGGAAATTCATATCGGAATCCGAGACCGTCATCAAACACTCGGAAGGTTAGAACAAATGTTCTATCCGAAATATTTTTTTGCGCAAGAGTGATGCGCAGTTGCTTGTAATAATTTTTTATCGTTTTTACTTCGCCCCAAACAGGATTCCATGATTCATCGAACGTTTGCGTATCAACTTTTATAATCTCAAAATTTTTATCAAACGAAGGGGCATCTTTTAACATTATTCCCAAAGCGCTTGGCTTTATTATTTGCTTTCCTTTAAAGCTTAGCTGATAGAAAAGTTTTCCTTCGGCGGTAAGATTGAATGAAAGAGAGAGATTTCCATTCGGTGAAAAAATTGTTTGCGGAAGAAGGGAACCAAGAAAAAGGAGAAAGAAAGTAAAAATCATTTTTTTCATAAAAGCTGCACTCGCTATTTTTTTGAAAAGAAAATTATTTCAAACGAATATTAAAATATAGCAACAAAGCAGATTTATGGAAAATGAAATACAAAGGAGTTCTGAAAGCTAAACAGACGATTTTGCTAATAAATCGAAAAAACACTTAACTTTTTAATATTAATATGATATCATTGTGATAGCAAAAATAAAGGAGTTCAAAAATGGAAACCATTACCGAAAAATCCGCAAAAAAAGTGAACGGATTTGTTGTTCTTTTTTTAGTTGTTGCTCTACTGGCACTTAATATTTACCTATTGTCTTTAGTGATAAAGAACGAAGACCCTGCCTTCCTCTGGATATTTATTCCCGGAATGTTTCTCTTTTTTATTATGTTCGGGAGTTTTGCGGTTGTACAGCCGAATGATTCACGTGTTTTGGTTTTCTTCGGCAAATATATCGGAACAATACGCGAATCAGGATTTTGGGCAGTTAATCCTTTTACTGAAAAAAGGAAAGTCTCGCTGCGTATTCACAATTTTAACAGCGACAAAATTAAAGTGAATGATCTTCACGGAAACCCGATTGAAATTGCGGCGGTTATTGTATGGCGGGTTGTTGATTCCGCCCGCGCCGTGTTTGATGTACAAAATTATGAGGGCTTCATCGCCATCCAAAGTGAAACTGCGATACGCGGACTTTCTTCGGAATACGCTTATGATTCATCAGATGAAACAGAGTCGCTCCGCGGCAATCAATTAGCGATTTCCGAAAATATGAAAAAGCAGTTGCAGCAAAGGCTGCAAATTGCAGGTGTTGAAGTGATGGAATCGCGCATCACCCATTTAGCTTATGCGCCGGAAATTGCACAGGCAATGCTTCGCCGCCAGCAAGCAACAGCGGTTGTAGCAGCAAGAGCAAAAATTGTTGAGGGCGCTGTCGGTATGGTTGATATGGCGTTAAAAGCTTTAAGCGAACAGCATATCGTTACGCTTGACGAAGATAAAAAAGCAACAATGGTGAACAATCTTTTGGTTGCGCTCGTTTCTGAAACGCAAGCTCAACCGGTTATTAATACGGGAACGTTGTATCAATAAATTATAGTACACTGTTTGTAATAAACGGTCTTAATCATAATCATGTTCTTAATCTTACTCATTTTGATTTGAAATTTAATTAGATTCTGCCAAAGATTAGCGAGTATGAAAAAGATTACGATTATGATTAAGAAAGAAAAAATTCTTTTAAAGGATTTAAAATGAAAGAACTAAGTGAATATTTAAATCAACCGTTACGGTTAAAACAAGTTTCATTTTTTAAAAGATACTATGAATTAAAAACTACTGAAGAAGTTATCGGCACAATGCAGATCCGCGGATTCTTCGGCAATTCCGCGGAAGTAACTTTTGGCGATAAAAAGTGGGAGATTTATAAACCGAGTATCTGGAAAAGTAATTGGCATATAAGAGAATCGGGCTACGAGAATTCCTTTGCTCACTTTGAACGAAAACTTTTCCGCAAAGCTAATTTTGTCTTTCTTCCGGTTGGAGAAAAAGTACAAATTGTTTTCTTTCCGTTTAAAGCCAAAATTGAAATTCAAACCGAAGATAAAAATTGCTTAATTCGGATGGCAACAAAATTTGCATGGACGGACAGCGCTGAAATAACCATCACCGCCAAATCGCCGTTAGTTAATAAATATCCGTGGCTCATCATGCTTGCCAAACTCGTAGCAATTGAAAGGAAACAATCAAGAGCGGTAACCGTGCCAACTATGTTTGGCGGATTTTAAAAGATTATTCAAAAAAATAGTTAGCAAGAACTACAAATGGCAGAAAAGAAAAAATTTCTTTTAAGAATAGACGATAAAATTTATGCCGCCCTGGAAAAATGGGCGGCGGATGATTTGCGAAGCATCAATGCACAGATCGAATTTTTGTTAAAAGATACGCTTGCAAAGGCGGACAGAACAATAGAAAACAAACCGTCCTCAGCTACCCCCATCTCAACGAACGAATAACTCTATTCCTTTCATTATTTATCTTCCAAATATTCACTTCTCATTAATTGGAAAAAGCAACTTGATCGTCTTCTTGATATTGATAAAGTTAAATCAACTTATTCCTTTTTTTCTTACTTTAACAGTAGAATTTTTAATCTCTTTACTGGCATATAACTTGAACTTTTCAAATCAATTTAATATTGAGGTTTTTATGATAAAAGGAACGGTTCTCATTAACTCTGAAACTTGCAAAGGCTGCGAGTTGTGTATTGTTGCCTGTCCGCAAGGAAGTCTTTCCCTCTCTCAAAAAATAAATCTTCGCGGCTACCGGTATGTTGAGCTTTCCAAAGACAATTGCACCGGCTGCACAAACTGCGCTATCGTTTGCCCCGATGCGGCAATAACTGTTTACCGGCAATCAAAACAACAATATAAAAAAGCTGTATAACAATTTTGAAAGAAACCATGCCAACACAAAAATCAGAAATTCGTTTAATGAAGGGGAATGAAGCATTAGCCGAAGCCGCCATCCGCGCCGGTCTTGATGCTTATTTCGGTTACCCGATAACTCCGCAATCGGAAGTGTTAGAATATTTAACCGAACAAATTCCCAAAAGACACGGCTTGGTGTTGCAAGCCGAAAGTGAAGTTGCTTCAATCAATATGGTTTACGGCGCTGCCGGTGCGGGCGCAAGAGTGATGACCTCTTCATCTTCACCGGGAATTAGTTTAATGCAGGAAGGAATTTCTTACATCGCTGCGGCTGAACTTCCCTGCTTAATTGTGAATGTTGTTCGCGGCGGTCCGGGTTTGGGAACGATTCAACCTTCGCAGGGAGATTATTTCCAGGCAACGAAAGGCGGCGGACACGGCGATTACCGTTTAATTGTTCTTGCGCCTGCTTCCGTTCAAGAAATGTGTGATTTTGTTTTTGATGCTTTTAAACTTGCTGAAAAATACCGCACTCCCGCAATGATTTTATCGGACGGCGCACTTGGACAAATGATGGAGAAAGTTGAATTTCCTGAAGAGGGTTCGCTTCCCCATCAAGTTCCTACCTGGGCTACGACCGGCAAAAAAGGAAGGGAAAGAAATTTTATTACTTCGCTTCATATTGAACCTGAAAAAATGGAAATGATAAATCTCCATCTTCAAGAAAAATATAAAGAGATTGAGAAAAATGAAGTCCGTTATGAAACCTTTAATATTGATGATGCAGAAATAGTTTTGGTCGCTTTCGGATTACCGGCGCGCATCTGCCAAAAAGCGATGGAGCTTGCACGCGATAAAGGGATTAAAGTCGGCTTAGTTCGACCGATTACTTTATTCCCTTTTCCTAAAAAAATTCTTTCAGACATTTCAAAAAAGGTCAACAATTTTCTTGTAATTGAATTGAACGCCGGACAAATGGTTGAAGACGTAATGCTTGCCGCAAACGGCAGATGCCCTGTTCACTTTAAAGGAAGAATGGGCGGAATGATCATTCAGCCGGAAGATATTCTGGAAGAAATTGAAAAAATTGTTGAACAACCAATTATGCAGGAATAGGAGAAATTATGCAGCAAGAAATTTTATTAGACGGAATGGAATGTGTTTATCAAAAACCTGCAACCTTAACCGATGATTATCTTCACTATTGCCCGGGATGCGGACACGCAGTCGCACACAAAATTCTTATGGAAGTGGTTCAAGAGATGGACATTCAAGAAGATATTGTTGGCGTTGCACCTGTGGGTTGTTCGGTCTTCGCTTACAACTATATGAACATTGATATGCAGGAAGCCGCTCACGGAAGAGCCAGCGCAGTGGCTACGGGAATTAAAAGAGTGCTTCCCGAAAAATATGTTTTTTCCTATCAAGGCGATGGAGACTTAGCCGCCATAGGAACGGCTGAAACGATTCATACGGTAAACCGCGGCGAAAACATTTTAATTGTTTTCATCAACAACGGAATTTACGGAATGACCGGCGGGCAAATGGCGCCGACATCTTTGCTCGGTCAAAAAACTTCTACTTCGCCTTATGGCAGAGACGTTGAACATAACGGGTATCCGCTAAAAATAACAGATTTGGTTGCTCAACTTCCCGGCGCATATTATGTTACCAGGCAGGCGGTGCATACGCCGAACACCGTGCGAAAATTTAAGAAAGCTGTAAAGAATGCTTTTGAATATCAGAAATTAAAAAAAGGAACGTGTTTTATTGAAGTAGTTTCTAACTGCCCGAGCGGTTGGAAAATAACTCCCAAAGAGACGATTCAATATCTTGAAGAAAAGATGTTTCCATTTTATCCGCTCGGAGATTTGAAAGTCCCCGGGCAATCTAAAAATTAAATTTCGAGGAAAAAATGTTTACAACTGATGAAATTATTATTGCGGGATTTGGCGGGCAAGGCGTTCTTTCGATGGGAAAAATTCTTGCCTACTCGGCAATTTATGAAAACAAAGAAACAAGCTGGATGCCGTCTTACGGACCGGAAATGCGCGGCGGAACGGCAAATTGTATCACAATCATTTCAGAAAAAAAAATTAGTTCTCCGATCGTTTCAAAATTTGATTCAGCCATCATTCTCAACCAACCTTCACTGGATAAATTTGAAAAACACGTTAAGCCGCACGGAGTTCTTTTTTACGAAGCGTCAACCATCATCAAACCTCCAACGCGTGAAAATGTTTTGGTTTACAAAATTTCTGCTATTGAAGAAGCGAATAAAATGGGGAAGAAACAAATTTCAAACATGATTATGCTCGGCGCTTTTTTAGAAATAAAACCGCTTGTAAAAATAGAAAGCGTTTTAGCGGCGCTTAAAAAAGTTTTGCCCGAACGGCATCATCATTTACTTCCTGTGAACGAACAAGCTTTATTAAGGGGAAAAGAATTGATCGAACTTAATTATCATGTGTCTGTTTAATAAATAAAACAGGGGACCACTATAATGGTTGAACATAATGTAAAATGCGACCACACGTGCCGGGACTCGTGTGTGATGCTTAATGAAGCGCTCAGGAGAGAGACTGCTTCCGTCCGTTTTTACGAAAGCGTTTATGACGATTGCAATGCGCCTGAAGTGAAAAACTTTTTAGGCGACATTGTTGAAGAACGGAGGATGCATATTTTAAAAATAATTCAGAAGCTGAATGAACTGCGAGCTAAATCGCAGGCAATGGATGGAATTGCAAATAGCTTTTCTTGATGAAGAACGATGTACTTTCTTCCGGACTTATTCTTCGTTGAACGGATTCTCCAACTTTTAAAAAGCATCTTGATACGCATGAGTTGGCGTGCTTCTCCAATCATTTAACTTGAGCCTTCCCTTGCTAAACAGGTGAGGTTTGTACAAGGGTCAATACTACTGGAATCAATTTTTTATTTACATTGATTAATCTAACTACTGCGAGCTGGTAGTCTGTGTCATGTATTCAGTAACACCCTGTTCTGTTTAATGCTTTCTTTTTCTCCAGAGGAACTTGTTGATGGAACTACGTTTTTCCCAAAACGACGCTTTGGAAAAAGCTCCCTGACCGTCACATTGCCGGCAGAGGGGCAGGTAAAAAAGGAGAAAATGAATACTGAATATCTAACAAGAAATTTCGAATGATAAACGAAAAAATCATTCCGATAAATTGCGACGATTTTGTCTGCCATTCCCGCTTTAACGGTATTTATTCGTGCAGCACAAACCATTTATGGTTGTGCGGGATTACTTTTTCGATGATCGTTAACCTGGTATCAATTTTTTTGTTTTAATGGATATTTCTCATTCATAAACTTTTCTGTTTGGGTGTGAAGGGAAGAAAAAAAATACCCGAACCCAATTCCCAAAACTGCTCCGCCCAAAATGTCAGACGGATAATGAAGTCCAAGGTACACCCGCGAAATTGCAATAAGAGAAGCAACGGTTATTAAATACCATTTCGCTTTGGGATATATCCACAAAAAGAAGAATGCCACTGCAAAGTTATTTAAAGCGTGATTCGATGGAAAAGAAAATGTTCCGGTACATCCTAACGGAGTTAGTACATCGGGTAAAGCATTGCATGGACGCAGCCGCTGAAATAGTTCTTTTATCACTTTTGCTCCAAGCTGATCGGTTGTGGCTACAAGCAGCAAGACGAATACTGCCGCAATTCTTCCCTTTCTGCCTCCCTTAATTACAAGATAAAGCAGTGCAATGATATAAACGGGAAACCAATATCGTACATTCGTGATGAACGAAAAAAAGCTGTCAAGAATGCCGGTGGAAAGGGTGTGGTTAAAAAAATAAAACATAAAAAGATCAAGTTGTTTCAACGCTTCAATCATATTAACTTTTCCTTTGAAAAATTCTTTCTAAGTACTAATTTAGAGCGGTAATAATTTGTTTACTCAAAAGATCCGATTATCGGGTTAAGAAGTTTTTATAATTACCCAATAAAGTTATCCATGGCAAAATCAAATCCCAAATATTCACTTTTAAATTTTCTTACAGATCCAACTGCGTTATTTGATGAGCGTAAGTATGAATACATAAAAAGGGAATCAGAGGAGTATTTGATTATTCCTTTAAAAGTTATCACGCTTCTAATAGCTATCTCCGGCTTATTTGCAATGCTTTTTGAATTGCGGCATTTTTCAGAATATTCCCTCCAGGTTTACGGTACACGGCTTGCGGCAACATTGGTTGCGTTTATTATTCTTGTTATTCTTAATACAAAACACGCATTAAAAAGACCTGTACTGCTCGTTCATATTTTGTTGATTACAATTATTGCTTCGAGCGGGTATATGATTTTTCTTATGCCGTCAACGCTCATTGTCAATACGCAAATTGTCGGGTTGATGATCTTTACTTCAGCCTTATTTCTAAGCTGGGAAGTGAAGAATCAGATAATTGTTTCAATTTATTATAATATCGTTTTTGCCGGTGCGATCTTAATCAACGGGAAAAACATTTACTTTCTTCCTAATCTTCTCGAGTCAATTATCTTTGTCCTTTTTCTGAGTGTGCTTTCCGTTGTGGGGAGCGCAGTAAGTTTCAAACTTCGTTCCGAACTTGCGGAAAAATCTTACAAAATGAATTTATCCGAAAAAAAATTCCGTTCGATTATTAAAAACTCAGCCGAAGGAATATTCCAATCCACTTTTGACGGAAGATTTGTGACCACTAATCCCGCGCTGGCTAGAATTCTTGGATACGAAAATGAATTTGAATTAAGAAAGATAAATATTGCCCAAGATGTTTTCATTAATTCTGAAGACCGGGCAAAACTGATCGAAATATTAAAAGAGCAAAAAGAAGTCCGCAACCTCCGTATTCCTTTAAAAAGAAAAGACGGAAACACCGTTATGGTGCTGCTTAATGACCGCCTGGTTAAAGATGAAGAGGGGAGATTCTTTTTTGAAGGAAATGTGCAGGACATTACCGAGCAAATAAATTTAGAGAGAGAAAGAAAAAAAACTGAAGAGAAGCTTCGTCAGGAGATGTTAAGATCAGGAGAACTCGCAAAAGATGCCGTTCATTCTAGTGAAACCAAAAGTATTTTCCTCGCAAACATGAGTCACGAGATACGCACGCCGATGAATGGAATTATCGGATTTTTAAATTTAATTGAACAAGGCGCATATAAAAGCTCTGCCGAGTTGAATGACTTTGTTACTACGGCGCGACAATCTGCGGAAACACTTCTCGATCTCATAAATGATATTTTGGATTTTTCAAAGATCGAAGCTGGAAAACTTCAACTTGAAGAAGAAGATTTCAACCTGCGGGATCTTATTGAGAGCGCGCTTAAACCGGTTTCTACTAAAGTAAATGAAAAAAAATTAAAAATAATTGTTGACGTTGATCAGGGAACAACCCCTTTATTGATCGGAGACGGAAAGCGTTTAAGACAAGTTTATATTAATCTCCTTTCAAACGCCGTTAAATTCACGGAGAGGGGCCATATTCGCATTACCGTAAACTCAGAGAAAGTAGATAAGGAACGAATTAAAATAGTCTCCGCTATTGAAGATACAGGGCTGGGTATCCCTAAAGATAAAATGGATCTGCTCTTCAAATCTTTTTCTCAAGTTGATGGAACAATGTCAAGAAAATATGGCGGTACGGGGTTGGGTCTGGCTATTTGTAGAGAACTTGTCTCTTTAATGAATGGTTCAATTAAGGTTGACCCTGATTATACGCGGGGAAGCCGCTTTGTCTTTTCCGTAATTTTAAAAAAGCAAAAAAACACCTCGCTCTTTAACGCAATAAAAAGCCAGGTGAAGACAGCGGAAATGGAAGCAACTGCCCGCGGGATAAGTGAGCAGCCGGTTATATCTAAAGAAGATTTGAAGAATGAAAGAGGCAGGTATAAGGTATTATTAGTTGAAGACAATCCCGTTAATCAAAAAGTTGCAGCAAAAATTCTCGCGCAAGCCGGTTTCCAAATTGATGCAGTTAATAACGGAAAAGAAGCTTATGATACGATGCTTGCCGCTGCACAATACGATTTAATTTTAATGGATATCCAAATGCCGATAATGGACGGCTGGACGGCAACTCAGAAAATCAGAGAAATAAAAGGAATTGGGGGAACAATTCCCATTATCGCTATGACCGCTCACGCTCTTATCGGTGATCGAGATAAATGTCTGGCAGCCGGAATGAACGATTATATTTCCAAACCAATTAAAACCGACGAATTTATCGCACTGCTTGACCGGTGGTTAAATGTCGGAAAGGATTATGGAGAAGTTATGAATGAAGAAAATAATTATAAAGAAGAGGAAACAACCCAGATTCTCGATAAAGCCCATTTTTCTTCAATGAGTATGGACGATAAAGAGTTTCAGCAGGATTTGGTTTCAACTTTTCTTACCGATACTACCGAGCGCATTCTAAAACTTGAGGAACATATTCAAACGCGTGATTTTTCAAAACTCGGCGCTGAAGGACATACAATTAAAGGGGCAAGTTATGCTCTTGGAGCAAATTTGTTAGGCGATATAGCGAAGGCTTTGGAGTTTGCCGGCAAGGCGAATGACCTCCAGGAAGCTGTGCAGAATATGCCAAAGCTGAAGCACGCATTTGAACTGACGAAAAAAGCGATGCAAGTGTACTTGTAGTTAAAAAGATCATGATGCGTAACCTGATAAACCTGAAAGCACAAAGAACAATTCGCCGTGGTGAACCAGATAACAAATTATCTTAATATTAGGTGTATGAATGAATGAAAAACATTAATTCATTCTGCCAGGTTTTTTTGCTGCGCAAATATTCTTACCATTTTGAGTACAATATTTTTACTGACTATCTAATTTATTTTCTCCGCCGTATAGCCTGCTTTTTTAAGTAAGCCGATGACCGCTTCCGAAGAGAATTCTTCAGTTTTGATCGAAAGCACTCTCTCCGGATTTTCAAGATCAACTTTCCACTCCTCGATTTGTTTTGCGCCGTTTAGAAAAGGAGTAACCTTGGCAATACAGCCGCCGCATTTGATATTCGTTTTAAATAATAATTCTTTCATTCTTTTTTCCTTTTATGAAAGTTTTAAACTCTTTAACCGTAAACTATTTGAAACTACTGAAACCGAACTCATTGCCATAGAAATACCGGCAATCATAGGATCAATTTGAAAACCGGAGAATGGATAGAATACTCCCGCCGCAACCGGAATCAAAACGATGTTGTAAACAAACGCCCAGAACAAATTTTGCTTGATCGTTTTTACCGTAGCACGAGATAGAGTAATTGCTTTTACAATAGAGAACAAATCTGATTTCATTAGCGTAACCTGCGCAACATCCATGGCGATATCGGTCCCTTTCGCCATAGCGATACTTACATCGGCAACCGATAAAGCTTGGGCATCGTTTATCCCGTCTCCCACCATTCCGACAATATTATTTTCCTTTTGCAATTGCTTAATGAACTCTGCTTTTTGGGGAGGAAGCAGTTCAGATTGGAATGTATCAATCCCCACTTTTTGCGCAACCGCAAATGCCGTTTGATGATTATCGCCGGTGAGCATAAATATTTTAATTCCCATCTTTTTCAAGTGATGGATGGCTTCTTTTGAAGTTTCTCTTACGGTATCGGCAAGAGCGATGAGGCAAAGCGTTTGTCGTTCATCGGCAAAGAAAATAATTGAATTTGCATCAGCTTTTAATTCCGCTGCACGATGGAGCAGATCATCATCAACCATAATCTTTTGTTGAAAAAGAAAAATTTCATTCCCGAGGAAATATTTTGAACCCGCAACGGTTGCAGTTACTCCTTTACCGGTTATCGCTTCAAACGCATCAACTTCAATTTTCTTATTTGTCTCGGTAGTAAAATGTTTAACGATTGCAGATGCCAAAGGATGCTCTGACTTACTCTCAATTGAAGAGAGAATATTTTCAAGAGCATTTTTATTTAACATACTTTTTTTCCAGATCAAATCAACAACCTTCGGGTTTCCTTCGGTGATTGTCCCCGTTTTATCAAGAATAAGCGCGGTCATCTTATGTGCTTTTTCTAAACTTTCTGCATCTTTTATGAGAATTCCGTTTTGCGCACCTTTACCGATTCCAACCATTAGGGCGGTTGGTGTTGCAAGTCCAAGAGCACACGGGCAAGCGATAATAAGCACGGTGATCATTCCGGTTACCCCTTGTATAAAATATTCCGTTCCACCGATGGTGATCCACAAAACGAAAGTCAACACGGCAGCAGCCACAACCGCCGGAACAAATACGGAAGCAATTTTATCAACTAATTTTTGCACCGGCGCTTTACTGCTCTGCGCCTCCTGTACTTGTTGAATGATGTGAGCAAGCAAAGTTTCTTCACCGATTTGCAGGGCTTCGATTTGCAAACTTCCTTTATGATTCATTGTTCCGGCGAAAACTTTATCACTCGATTTCTTCAGCACAGGAAGCGATTCGCCGGTTAACATGCTTTCGTCTAAATAAGATTCACCGCTTAAAACTTTTCCGTCAACTGCAATGCGTTCCCCCGGCTTTACCACAATTATTTCGTGATTCAGAATTTCTTTTATCGAAATATTCACTTCTTTTCCGCCACGAATGACTGTTACCATGCCCGGCTGCAGATCAATCAATTTTTTTATTGCTTCCGCGGAACGGTGTTTTGCTTTTTCTTCAAGAAATTTTCCGAGAAGAATGAAGGAAATAATCACAGCGGCGGATTCAAAATAAAGATGCGGTTCAAAGCCTCGTGAGATGAGAAACTGCGGATAAATTGTATTGAAGAGACTAAAAAGAAAAGCGATTCCCGTGCTTAACGCAACCAGTGTATCCATATTGGTTTGCAAATGCTTTCCCTTTTGGTACGCTTGGACAAAAAAATCTTTCCCGAAATAAAAAAGAATCACCCCGGTAAGCGGCATTATAATCCATTTTGTGTTTTCAGTTTGATGAGGAAAAAACATTGCGAGCACAACAACCGGCAGGGTTAAAAGCAAAGAGAAGATGACGTTCGTTTTTGCTTTTGCAAGTTTCAGTTTTCTTTCTTCATCTAATTGCTGCGGTGTTTTGGATTCGTCTACCTGTAAATCATAACCAATGGATTTCACTGCTTCTTTCATTTGCTTCGAAGAACTAAGGTCAGAGTTAAATTCCACCATCACCGAATTATTCGAATAATTTACCGAAGCGGAAAGTATACCGTTCTGCGCTTTTAGAATTGATTCAACGCTCACCGCGCACGCGGAACAAGTCATCCCGATTACCGGAAATATTTTTTTCTCGGTTTTCATTCTTGTTTTGAACTCATAATTTTATTTTAATTTTTCTGTAAGAAAGATATGGGGTGACGGACGAAATCCGTTGTAAAATTTTTTATTTGGTTTGTAAGATTTTTAATGGGGACTGAGTTGGTCGAGTGGTTTTCTAGGTTGAATCTTCAATTTTTTAAAAAGTGTGGGAGTTAACCCGGTAACTTGTTTGAATTGATTGGAAAGATGGGCAACGCTGCTGTAGCCGAGTTTGAACGCCATTTCACTTAACGTAAAATCGTTATAGAACAACCATTCTTTAACGCGTTCAACTCTCTGAAGAATAAAAAACTTTTCAATGGTTATCCCGGTCATCGAAGAAAAAAGAGAAGTGAGATAGTGGTAATCTTTATCAAGTTTTTCAGCAAGGTAATCTGAAAAATTAACATTCATTTCTTCAAGTTTGTTTTGATAGATCAACTCAATGATTGTCGTTTTAATTGTGTCAACAAGTTGAGCTTTTTTATCTTCGATCAATTCAAAACCGTTTTCCTCAAGAATCATTTTAATCGGTTCAAGAGTTTTTTCTTCCGGAAACGAAACCACTGCTTTGCCAAGTTCAACGGAGTGAACCGTGCACCCGAGTTTTTCTAATTCGTCATGCACAACCTTTACGCAACGGTTGCAAACCATGTTCTTAATGTGTAATTCTTTTGTAGTCATTGGTTATTTGTCAATGGTCATTGGTCAGAAATCATTTTTTAATGACCGTTGACCAATGACTACTGATTATTCTCACTCCATTACAAGTACTTCGGCAACTTGCTCCATTGCCCAATCAATTTCTTTTTTTGTAATTACCAAGGGCGGAGCGAACCGGATTACGTTGGTATGGGTTTCTTTGCAAAGTAAACCGCGGTTTTTTAATGCTTCACAAAATCTTCTTGCCCCGCCTGCTTCGGGATGGAGTTCGACGCCAATGAACAATCCCTTACCTCGAATCTCTTTTACATGTTTCGATTCAACTTCGTTAAGTTTTTCTCTAAAATAATTTCCCATCTCGAAGGAATTCTCAATCAGCTTTTCTTCAATGAGGACTTTAATGCTTTCGCGCGCAATTGCTGCGCCGAGCGGATTTCCGCCGAATGTTGAACCATGATCTCCTGGATTGAAAACTCCGAGAAGTTTTTTATCTGCTAATACTGCCGACACCGGATAGCATCCGCCTGAAAGCGCCTTACCGACTATTACTACGTCGGGACGAATTTTTTCATATTCAAACGCAAAAAGTTTTCCGCTTCTTCCCAAACCGGATTGAATTTCATCAGCAATAAAGAGGACATTATTCTTTCGGCAAATCTCAAATGCTTTCTGCAAGTATCCATCCGGCGGAACAATAACACCACCTTCACCTTGTATCGGTTCAACTAAAAAAGCAACGGTGTTGGAACAGATCATTTGTTCGAGTAGTTCAGCATCGCCGTAAGGAACAATTTTATATCCAGGTGTGAATGGTCCGAATCCATCTTTGTATTGTTCTTCGGTAGAAAATGAAATGATGGAGATTGTTCTTCCCGAAAAATTATTTGTGCAGCAAATTATTTCGGCTTTATTTTCTTCAACACCTTTAATTTTATAACCCCACTTGCGGGCTGCTTTTAATGCGGTTTCAACGGCTTCGGCGCCGGAATTCATCGGCAGCATCATTTCGTAGCCGGTTAGTTCACACAACTCTTTACAAAGGAAGGGAAGCTGGTCGTTTCTAAATGCGCGTGAAGTAAGCGTAACTTTTTCCAATTGCTCTTTGGCTTTATTTACGATGCGCGGATGACAATGCCCTTGGTTTACCGCCGAATAAGCTGCAAGGCAGTCGAGATATTTATTCCCGTCAACATCCCAAACCCACACGCCTTTAGCTTTTTCGATTACTACGTCCAGAGGGTGATAATTGTGCGCGCCATATTTGTCTTCAATATATATAATTTCTTTAGAGGTCATAAAGTTTCCTTGATTTTTATTTCTTCATTTATAATTTAAGAAATAATCTGCTGAAAGTCAGCAGATGGGAGAAGAAAGTCCCTAATCGGATTGAAGAATTCGCATCTTTCTCCTCTTCCCGGCATCTTCAGACAATGCCTTGTTAATCCTTCTCAGTTTTTTTAATTTATACATGAAGTTAAAAGAAATCCTAAATAAATGAATTTATTAACAGGCTTGCTGCATCAAACCAGCCTGAACAAATTAAAACATAACAACTTTTCGGAATGAGCGATGAATAAATTTTTCCTTTCTCTCTTACTACTGGTTTTAGCGATTCAAAATATTTACGGGTGGGGAGAAAACGGGCATAAGATGATTGTTAAACATGCGATGGAGATCTTACCCGCTGAGATGAAAGATTTCCGTCAATTATCAGATTACCTAATAGCGGAAGCAAGTCAGCCGGATCGAAGGAAAAAATATGTGGCGGATGAATTCCCGAAACACTTTATTGATCTCGATTATTTCAAAGAGTTTAATCAAGCGAGAATGATTGAGGAGAGAGATTCATTAAGTAAAATTTACGGTGATTCGGTTGTAACAACAAACGGTATTTTGCCCTGGATTCTGGAAGAAACCTTCCAAAAATTAGTCTTGGCTATGAAGTCTAAACAGAAAGAAAAAGTTAAAGAGTTGATGCGCGATCTTACACACTATTTTGCCGATGCTCATCAACCGATGCACACTGTTCTCAATTATAACGGGCAATTAAGCGGTCAAACCGATATTCATGGAAGATATGAATCGAAAATGATAAACGATCATTTATCCGAATTGGAAAAAACGTTTTCAAAGAACGTAAATATCAGTAAGATTGATAATCCGCGCGATGAATTTTTCCAGATCATTTACCGTGCAAATGCTCGAAGCGCAATTTTATTCTTTGCCGATTTAGCTGCTGTATCAGAAACTTCCGGCAAATACGACTCATTATATTATACTATTTTATGGTTTAGAACTAAATATGTTACAGAAGAAGCTTTGCAAGAAGCCGCCGAAGACATAGCTGCTGTTTTTTATACTGCCTGGTTAGAAGCCGGCAAACCGAAGTATACTACTTTTAAATAATCTTCATCAAAACTATTGGAGTTTTTGTGCGTAATCATTTTATACTTTTATTGTTCCTTGTTCCGTTTGTTTTACTGGGACAAGATTCTGTTGACGTTACCTTCCGTTATAAAGCAAGCGCAACTGCGCTAAAAGTTTTTTTACCGGGGGAGTTTAACAATTGGGGACCGAACGCAAGCGGCATAATATCTCCTACCGCTCCTTCGGCAATGACGTTGGAAAACAACATTTATTATAAAACTGTCCGGTTGGCTGTTGGCGGAGGAACAACAACCATTAATACACGTAAAGCGTATCAATATAAAATGCACGAGCATTATAATTCAACAGGAACTTCAAATTCGTGGCTTAGCGATCCAATCAATCCACAAAAAAATTCCGCAGATAATAACAATTCGTATATCTTTGTAAACAATCCAATGGTTTTTCAAATTGAACCGACTACGGACAAAGTGATTCGCAACGATCAACCGGCGATTACGGCGATGGTCGCCGCTAAAGTGGGAGACTCAATTAACACAACCGAATCGAAACTTTATCTAAACGATACACTCGTCTGCTCTTTTGGAGATTACTACGACAAAGCAAAACAAATTTTTTCAATCCCCACAATCGCTCTTTTCGGAAGAAGGTTATTTGAGGGACCAAACTGGATAACAATTGCCGCAGTCACAAATTCAGGACCGGCAAGCACAAATGGGATTATGGTAAACTATGTCATTAATCCACCTATTGTAAACGAAAAAGTTCCAGTTGGAATTGTGAACGGAATAAATTACGATTCCGATCCGACAAAGGTTACGCTCTGTCTTTACGCTCCTTATAAGAAATTCGTTTATGTCATCGGAGATTTTAACGACTGGACAGTTCAAGGAAATTATTTTATGAAACGCGATTCCATAGATGCGAACACCGTCCGCTGGTGGATTACGCTTTACGGTTTAGTCCCAGCGAAAGAATATGCGTTTCAATATTTGATTGATGACCATCTTGTAATTGCTGATCCGTTCGCGGATAAAGTTCTTCACCCAGACGACAGCTACATTCCGGCGATCACTTACCCCAATTTAAAAGCCTATCCCACCAATAGAACTTCGGAATACGTTTCCGTTTTTCAAACTGCACAAACTCCGTATCAATGGCAAACCATAAACTATGTTCGCCCGAAAAGTACCGGCCTGGTTGCCTATGAGTTGCTTCTTCGCGATTTTGTTGCCCGCCATGATTATCAAACGTTAACCGATTCGCTCCCTTATTTAAAACGGTTGGGAATTAATGCAATTCAGTTAATGCCGATAATGGAATTTGAAGGAAATGAAAGCTGGGGATACAATCCCGCTTTCTTTTTTGCTCCGGACAAATATTACGGAACAAAAAATGATTTGAAAAAATTAGTTGATAAAGCCCACGAGAACGGAATTGCCATAATTCTTGATATCGCATTGAATCATAACTTCGGGCAATCTCCGCTCGTTCGGCTTTACTGGGATGTATCGCTGAACCGACCGGCAGCAAACAGTCCTTGGTTTAACCAGGCTCCAAAACATGCGTATAATGTAGGCTTGGATTTTAATCACGAAAGCCAGGCTACAAAAGATTTGGTTGATAGAGTTTTAAAATATTGGCAAACAGAATTCAAAGTTGACGGTTTTCGTTTCGATCTGAGTAAAGGATTTACACAAAAACAGACCTGCGATGACAACGGCGGAAACTGTAACGTGGGTGCGTGGGGCGCTTATGATCAATCAAGAATTGATCTGTTAAAGAGAATGGCTGTTGAAGCCCGTAAAACAGACTCAACTACATTTTTAATCCTTGAACACTTCGCCGATAACAGTGAAGAAAAAGTTCTCTCCGATAATGGGTTTATGCTTTGGGGAAATATGAATTTTAATTACAACGAAGCAACAATGGGCTGGATCAGCACTTCCAACTTCAGCGGAGTTTCTTACAAGCAAAGAGGGTGGAATGCCCCAAACCTTGTCGGCTACATGGAAAGTCACGACGAAGAACGGCTGATGTACAAAAACATTATGTACGGTAACGTGAGCGGAACTTACAGTATAAAAGATTTGGCAACAGGTATAAATAGAATGAAACTTGCCGCCGCGTTTTTCTTTACTGTTCCGGGACCAAAAATGGTCTGGCAGTTTGGTGAAAGAGGGTACGACGTTTCAATTAATGATCCAAGCAGACTTGCAAATAAACCGCCGCGTTGGGACTATATGTCCGATGCGCGCAGATTGAATTTGTACAAAGTTTACTCATCGCTCATTAAACTGAAAGAAAACTCTGAAGCGTTTGAGAGTGGAAATTTTACAATGGATGTTGCCGGTGCAATAAAGAAAATTTCTATTCTTGATCCTTCGATGGATGTTTCAATCGTGGGGAACTTTGATGTTTCCTACCAATCTGTCCCGATGAATTTTTCTAAACCCGGAAGATGGTACCGTTATTTTGAAAACGACAGTCTCGAAGTTTCAGATGTAAATCAAAATGTGGCTTTAGCTCCCGGTGAATTTTTTATTTACACAACCATAAAATTGCCTGACCAGGAGAAGGGAATAACCACCGATGTTGAAGAATTCGAGGATCAAATGGTTTATAGTTTTGCGCTTGAACAGAATTACCCGAATCCGTTCAATCCTACAACAAGTATTCAGTATTCTCTGAACAATAGTCAGTATGTTAGTCTAAAAATTTATGATGTACTCGGAAATGAACTTGCAACTTTAGTAAATGAAGTACAGTCTGCCGGAGCGTACAAAATTGGATTTGATGCCACAACATTTTCTTCCGGAGTTTATTTCTATCAGTTAAGACAGAACAATTCGGTGATTACGAAGAAGATGACACTGGTGAAATAGTCATTAGCCAATGGTTATTTGTCATTGTAACGACCAATGATTACCAACAAGAAAAAGCCCGGACAGTTCTGCCGGGCTTTTCTCCTGTCTTGCGTACCGGGACACCCAAAATCTATTTCGAATAATTGTAATAATTGAGATTGCTCATCATTTTTTTAATTTGAAGTCTTGTGTAACGTGATTGTGAATAGGGGGTAACGATAGTAAGCGCATATATCGTCTTTAAGATGGCGATTGCTTTTTCGGGACTCAACTCTGCGTTTTTATTTTTGAGCTGCCGTTCCGGTTCAGTGTAAACAACACAAGCTGCAAATGCTGTCGTGTATTTTTTCTTGAACGATTGAATAACAGGAAGTATGGTGTGCCCCTCGAATTTATTCACTTCAAATATTTCAAACCCCAAGGGGAATCCCGAAGCATTTATTAACTTAGCTTTTCTATACAGTTCTTCAACTTCATTGGCATTAGCAGAGCACACCGATTATTTTAACAATTTTGTATCAACTTGAATGCTTGTTAATAATTTGGGTGCTGATTTTTCCGCTTTTAGATGATTTTCTAAAGATACTCTCTATACTAAAAAGTGCGGCAGTCGTGAGGAACTACCTCATTTTATTTTTGTCTTTTTCAAAACTTGGTTTAATAAATCCAAAATCAGAAAAATGTTTCAATAAAATTCCCGCCCACTTGGCGGGAATTTATATCCCTTTTGAAATAATCGCCCTGTTTACATCATTTCAATTTCGCTTAGTTCAGGCAGAACAATTTTTCTTGTAGAAAGAATAGTTTTCCTGGTCTTTTCTTTTGCCGTTCTCTTTTCAAGCTGCACCGGTTTTCCGTTCTTCGGTCCATGTTCGGGTTGGTTTTCGTATGCAAAGACTTTATTCTCGTAGTTGCGGAGAATAATTTTATCTTCATCGTAATGAAGTATATAATTTGGAATGAGAGGGATCTTTCCGCCGCCGCCGGGTGCATCAATTACAAAGTGAGGAACAGCCAAACCGCTCGTCCATCCGCGAAGTTTTTCAATTATCTCCAATCCTTTTGCAATTGAAGTTCTGAAATGATGCGTTCCTTTTGTCTGATCTGCCATATATATATAGTATGGTCTTACCCTTATCTTCAAAAGTTTCTGCATTAAATCTCTTACCACCATCGGATCGTCATTCACACCTTTCATCAAAACCATCTGGTTGCCGACCGGACATCCGGCGTTTGCAAGCATTTCACACGCTTTGGTGCTTTCCGGTGTAATTTCCCATGGGTGGTTGAAGTGGGTGTTCACATAAATTGGATGATATTTTTTTAGCATTTCAACAAGCTTGGGAGTGATACGCTGCGGAAGTACGCAAGGCATTTTTGTACCGAGACGAATAATTTCAATATGAGAAATTGTTCGCAGGCGTTTTAGAATTTTCTCAAGCATTACATCGGTAAGCATTAACGGATCGCCGCCGGATAAAATAACATCGCGGATCTCGGTGTGTTGTTCCAAATATTTAAAAGCAGCTTCCAATCCTTTCATGGAGATTTTATCCTGGTCGCCGACTTTCCGTTTTCTCGTACAGAAGCGGCAATAAATACCGCATTGGCTTGTTGTTAAAAACAAAGCGCGGTCGGGGTAGCGATGTGTTATATTGGGAACGGGACTCATCGCGTCTTCATTCAACGGATCGTCATCAGCATCAAAATCATTAAGCTCTCTAATATCGGGAACGCATTGGAGCCAAATCGGATCACCGGGCTGGCGGATCAGACTAAGATAATAGGGATTGATGCGCACCTGAAAAAATTCGTTCAAACTCTCAGCAACGGTTCTATCTATACCGAATTTACCTACAAGCTCATCAACAGTGTGTACACTGTCTCGAACCATTTGTTGCCATTGTTCCATTACTTCACCTTACTTATTTATTCAACAAATATTTACCGAAGACAAGCAGTGCGTCTCCGACAGCATAAAAATCATTTATTTTCGCAACAATCGAGAATTCATTTTTGAAATAAAACTTCTGTGTTGCCAGATATAATTCTTTTGACGAAGTTTCTGCTAAAAGCCAACGTGCGTTTCTTCCGCGTACAAAATTTTCGGCATGCTGCACTAATTTTTTCCCGATCCCTTTTCCGGATGATTCGGGATCAACAACAATCCAATAGAGATCATACACGCCGTCGGTCAGCGGGCGTTTGCCGGTGCAGTGATAACCTGAAATTTTTCCATGCTCTTCAGAAACAAAAATATGATAGTCGCTTTGTCCATTGTTCAAGAGAGCTATATCAATCAACTCGAGAGCAACGTCAACTTCTTCAGCATGAAAATTTTTTGTTTTCCGTAAAATTGTTTCTAAAGACGGGCGGTCAGCCTGCTTTAATTTGCGTATCACGTTTTCCTCTGTGTAAAGCTAAATTTATAATTTTGAAAAGCATTTCTTCGTAGTGAAGACCGGATGCTTTTGCCGCACGAGCAAATCCTGAATCGGTAGATATATCGGGATTCGGATTAACTTCGATAACGTAAGGAATGTTATTTTTATCCAAACGAATATCAACGCGTGCATAATCTCTGCACTCCATTGCGTTGAACGTTGTAAGGGCAGCGGTTTCAATATTTTTTCTTAGATATTCAGAAAGTTTTGCCGGGCATTTTGGATTCGTGTGTTTGTAATACAAACTTTCGGAGATCCATTTCCCTTCATACGTTACAATTTTAGGAAGATGATCCGGAAGTCCGCTGAAATCAATCTCTGAGATCGGCAAGGCTCTGTTTCCTAAAACCGCAATATTAAACTCTCTTCCTGCAATATATTCCTCAACAATAACATCCTGGTTATAGGTTGAGGTTAAAAACTTAATCTGCTTTCTTAAATTTTCAAAAGAAGAAACAACCGAGTGTTCGGAAATTCCGATGCTTGCATCTTCTTTTGCTAATTTTGTTATTACAGGAAATTGCAAAGAAAACTTTTTTTGTGAAAGGTGAGTGTGGGAAGTAAAAGTGAGTGAACCGGGAGTTTTAATCCCGTGAGCGCGCAATATTTGTTTGGCAAAAGCTTTGTTCAAACAATTTCCAAGCGCTTGAGGAGAGTTTCCCGTATAGGGAATATCTAAAAGATCAAAAATTCCTGCATGAAAAGCTTCGAAGGTGGCGTTCCCTTCAACTGATTCAACCAAATTAAAAATCGCATCGGGATTCATCGCTGTAATTTTTCTAATTGATTCACCAATGTTTTTGCTAACTGCTAACGTTTCAACGCGGGAAAAATATTTTTTTAAAGAAGCAGCTAACCTATCAAGTTCATTAACAAAACCGCTTTCAGACATATCGCAAACGCCGCAGTCATGTTCTTTCGGCTTGCCGGTATAGACTTGATAAATGCTTACAGGGGCATTGTAGCAGAGCAATATTTTTGCGTCTATGATCATACTAAGTTGTAGCGTTTAGCTGCTGTGAATAAAACTTTGTTCAATAAGGTTGTGTAATCCATTCCGGCTGTTCTTGCAGCTTTTGGATAACAAGAATTATCTTTGGGGTCGGGCAAAATTCCCGGTAACGGATTTATTTCAATAATATTTGGTTCACCGCTTGCATCGAGACGAATATCAATTCTGCTCCAATCTTTGCAGCGTAAAACTTTATATGTAGCTAAACAAACGTTTTTAATTTTTCGTTCAAGTTCTAAAGAAAGTTTTGCCGGACAAGAAAAAACATCAAGCGGATTTTCTTTTGTGTCCAGGATCCACTTCGCTTCGTATGAATAAATAGGTATGAAGTCTTCTGGAAATTCGGAATAGTTAATTTCAACTATCGGCAGCACTTCGGTTTCCCTTCCGTTTCCAAGCATAGCAACCGTAAATTCTCTGCCGGGCAAAAATTCTTCCAGCAAAGCTGATTGATCGTATTCGTTCAAAACTCTTTCAACTTCTATTTCAAGATCAGCGAAGTTTTTTACGAACGATGAAGTGAAAATTCCCTTACTTGATCCTTCGGCGTTCGGTTTAACGATTATTGGAAATTGCAGGGCAAATTCCTTTAGATCGCCAACTTGATCAATCACTAAAAATTTGGGGGTCGGGATGTGGTGGAAAGATAAAATTTCTTTCGTGCGAGCTTTGTCTAAACAAATTGCAAGCGTTGAAGGATCCGAACCGGTGTAAGGAATATTTAACATGTCAAGCATCGCAGGGATTTGTGCTTCTCTGCTTACGCCGAAAAATCCTTCCGCAACATTGAAAACGATATCCGGTTTAGTATCTTTTAATTTTTCAAAAGCATTGTGGTCGGCTTCAATCATTGTTACGGTATGAAATTCGGCAAGCGCATCGCGTACAGCATTAACCGTATCGCGGCTATCCCACTCAGCAAACGTGTCTTGTATTTTTTTTGATGAGTTCCGGAATGAGGTTACTGGGTTTGAAGACAATTCATCGGTGAAAGAGGTGCTTTCAGGTTTTACATTAAATGTTAGTGCAACATTCAGTCGAACATTACGTGATGAAAAAATTTTTGTCTCCTTTAATTATTTTTTTTGTCCAAATATAAGTAGAAATATTTTTATGTCAATATTTTTTACCTATGCAATCAAAAAAAATAAAAAAATATTTCACGCTGAAATAATTTTCATTACCCGACTTTAGCATACTTTAAATTTTCAGAGTAGTGAGCAAGAAGATTTTTTCTGATCACCGCCTGTTTTTCTTGTAAAAGCTGCGGATCACTTGCAACAATTTCAAATGCATCAGTCTTTGCGTGTAAAAGTAAATCGCCATCTTTTAGTATATCTGAATATTTTAATTCCGGGAATCCGCTTTGTTTAATGCCAAAAATATCTCCGGGTCCTCTCAACTTCATATCAACCTCGGCGATTTTAAAACCATCAAGCTGTTTAACCATTGTTTGCAAACGAATCGCCGATTTATATTTTTCTATTAACACGGGAGACAAGTATTCCGGATCTTTCGGAAGCCTTGCAGATGAAGCGGCGAATTCATCTTTTGTGACTAAGATACAATATGCCTGCACCGTACCTCTTCCGACTCTTCCGCGTAATTGATGAAGCTGCGATAAACCGAACCGATGCGCGTCATCAATTAGAATTATATTTGCGCCGGGAATATCAATACCAACTTCAATAACCGTAGTTGAAATCAAAACATCAAATTTCTTCGCGGCAAAAAGAAGCATGGCTTCTTCTTTTTCCTGCCATTTCATTCTGCCGTGTATCAGTCCAACGTTCACTTCTTTGAAGTAGGTCTCTTTTAATTCTTCAAAAAGAGTGGTCGCTGCTTTTAATTCTAATTTTTCCGATTCCTCAACAAGCGGGTAAACGATAAATGTCTGCACACCTTCTTTAGTTTTATCAACAATAAATTTGTAAATGTCAGGTAGTTTACTTTCTCCGCGGAGGTACGTTTTTATTGGAACTCTGTTCTCCGGCATTTCATCAATAGTGGAGACATCGAGATCACCGTAAATGGTCATTGAGAGGGTTCGAGGAATTGGTGTAGCGGACATCAAAATTATTTCGGGCACGGTTCCCTTTGAGGCAAACCTTGCACGCTGTGCAACACCAAAACGGTGCTGCTCGTCTATGATAACAAGTCCCAACTTTTTAAAATGAACTTCTTCCTCGAACAGCGCATGTGTTCCGATTATTATGTCGGCTTCTTGCAGAGCTATTTCTTCAAGATTTTTGTTGCGCAAACTTTTCTTTTGTCCTCCGATGATCAACGTCGGCTTAATTTCATATTGCGGGAAAAGGGAGTGAAAATGCTGGAACAGTTTGGAAATATTTTTTGCATGCTGATCGGCTAAAATTTCAGTCGGAACCATTACCGCTGCTTGATACCCGTTATCAACTGCAGCCAGCATTGCGATGAGCGCGACAATTGTTTTTCCGCTTCCGACATCGCCTTGCAGTAACCGGTTCATCGGTTTTTCGTTTTTCATATCGAAGAAAATTTCCTTCAGAACTTTTTTTTGCGCCGAAGTTAATTCAAACGAAAGCGATTTGATGAAATCTTTTACAAGATTTGTTTTTAGCGGGAGTGAAAGTCCTTTTAATTTTTCTTTATAATTGTTTCTTCTAAGTGCAACCAGTGTTTCAATATAAAAAAGTTCTTCATAGGTGAATCTTTTCTTTGCTTCGTTTAGTTGTTCATCGCTTTCAGGAAAATGCATTTGACGTAAAGCATCTTGTAAATCTTGCAGATGATGCTTCGCTCTAAGTTGCTGCGGAAGTGTTTCTTCCACCAAAGAAAGATGTTCTTCAATTGCGAACGAAATAATTTTACGGAAGCTGAGATCACCGATGTTTTTTTCTTTTAACTCTTTCGGGATGCGGTAGAAAGGAATAATTTTCCCGGTGTTATAAAAAAATTGCGATTCGTCTTCGCTTATTCTGTCAAAATCGGGATGAACAAATTGCAGTTCGCCATAACGGGAAATGGTCGGCTTTGCAGAGATTGCAAATATTTCTCCGCTATTAAATTTATCCTGAAAATATTTTGCCCCTTGAAACCAGACACACCCGAAATATCCATCTTCATCACGCAGTTTCACATTTAAAATTGTTTTCCCCTTAAAATTACGCGACTCTTTATCAACCACTTTTCCAATCACGGTTATTTCACCGTCGTACCCGTCCTCAACAACTTTGTAAGCTTTGTTCGACGTTAGCAAATTTCTTCTATCTAAATAGCGGGTCGGAAAATAGAATAACAAATCTTTTATTGTACGAATTCCAATTTTGGCAAACGTCTCCGCTCGTTTTGGTCCAACAGTTTTGATGTACTGGATTGACTGATCTAATTGATTGTTGCTCTGTGTGCTCATCTGTTAATTAGGCTCGCTTCTAACTTTCTCTATTTCTCATGACAAATTAATAGGAAAAATAATATTTTAGTAGTAGGAAAGTAGAAATCTTTCACACTTTTTAACAATAGAAGATTTATATGCGTTGGGAAAAACTTCTTTCATCGAAAATACTTGGCTATGATAAAAACGGACTAAAGAGGAACCCTTCTTATGATGGGCGAAGCGCGTTTCAAAAAGATTTTGACCGCGTAGTTTTTTCTTCCGCTTTTAGAAGACTGCAGGATAAAACGCAAGTCTTCCCTTTGCCGGAAAGCGATTTTGTTCACACAAGATTAACCCACAGCTTAGAAGTCTCATGTGTCGGGCGTTCTCTCGGCAATCTTGTCGGTGAAAAAATTATCGAAAGACATCTGCGGCTAAAAAAGAATTTTACAAAATTTCATTTTGGTGAAATTGTTGCAGCCGCCTGTTTAGCGCATGATATCGGCAATCCACCTTTCGGACATTCGGGCGAAGACGCCATTTCCGATTATTTCAATACCGGGAACGGAAAATTTCTCAAGGAAAAAATAAACAATGCTAAAAAGTGGAACGACTTAATTAAGTTTGAGGGAAATGCGCAGGGCTTTAGAATTATTTCACAACTCCAAAATCCGGATATTCAAGGAGGACTTCGACTGACCAATGCAACGCTTGCTACGTTTACAAAATATCCTAAGGAATCTTTTTTTGAAGATGACGCACTTTTAACAGCTTCGGCAAATAAACTGCCAAAGATTTATAAAAAGTTTGGATTCTTTCAATCAGAAAAAAATATTTTCCAAACGATTGCCGGTGAAGTTGGACTGATAAAAAAGACGAAGGACAAGAATGCGTTTTTCTGGTGCCGGCATCCGCTGGCGTTTTTAGTTGAAGCCGCAGATGATATTTGCTACAGCATTATGGATCTTGAAGATGGGTCGCACCTTGGCTTGGTTTCCTTTAAAGAAACCGAAGCGCTCCTGCTTCCGTTGATCGGTAAAACAAAATTAAAACTCTATAACTCACGTGATGAAAAAGAAAAGATAGGTTACTTACGTGCAAAAGCAATTGCTTTACTTGTCGAGCAATTGGCGGATGCTTTCCTTGAACATGAAGAAAAAATTCTTTTCGGTGATTTTGAGAACGATCTCATTAGCGTTATTTCTTCCCGAAAGCCGCTTGAAAAAATTAAAAAAGTCTCGGTAGAAAAAATTTATTCGTATAAAACCGTGATTGAGCGTGAAGCCGTTGGATACGAAGTGCTCGGGGGATTGCTTGATATTTTTGTTTCGGCGCTGCTCGATTCAGCAAACCCCCATCTTTCACACCGGACAAAAACCATCATCAAACTTTTTCCTCAGCAATTCGCACTTGCCAAAAATTCTGAAGAAGATTTCTATTCCAAACTTTTACAAATAACAGATTTTATTTCCGGGATGACGGACAGCTTTGCCGTTTCTCTTTACAGAAAATTAAAAGGAATTTCTCTGCCGCAATAAAACAGACCAAACCGAAAGGAAAAATAGTTTATGAAACGTTTACTTTATTTTGCCCTCTTTATACTAATATTAGTGAGCACCACCATGACTCCGCAAACTTTAAACCTTCTGCCTGTTCCCGAAAAAATTACTCTTGGTGAAGGAAACTTTGTTTTAACTCATTCATTCGACATCTCGATTAAAGGAAATCCGGACAAGAGAATTTATCCGTACGCAACGCGTGTACTTCGGCGTCTTTCCGGACGAACCGGTTTATTTTTTCCGCAGGACTTTCTAACAGAAAAATCAATCGAAGATACAGCCGATTGTATTATTTCGGTTGAGCAACCAGGAAAAGTTTTGTTGAATGAAGACGAATCTTATTCTCTCCAAGTTTTTAGCAATAAAATACTTCTCAAATCAAAAACTGATCTTGGTGCAATGCGCGGAATGGAAACGTTGCTCCAGCTTTTACAAAATGATGACAGTGCCTATTTTCTTCCGGTTGTTTCAATTGATGACAAACCTCGTTTCCCCTGGCGCGGATTGATGATTGACGCTTGCCGTCATTTTATGCCGGTTGAAGTAATCAAAAGAAACCTTGACGCGATGGCTGCCGTTAAGTTAAATGTTTTTCATTGGCACTTGAGCGAAGATCAAGGTTTCCGTGTTGAGTGCAAAACTTTTCCAAAACTTCATCAACTTGGTTCCGACGGAATGTTTTACACCCACGCGCAGATAAAAGAAATTCTTGCTTATGCGGAAGACCGCGGCATTCGTGTTATACCTGAGTTTGATATTCCGGGACATTCAACTTCTTGGTTTGTCGGTTATCCCGAATTAGCGAGCGCTCCCGGTCCTTATACTATAGAAAGAAGATGGGGCGTTTTTGATCCAACGTTCAATCCAACTATAGAAGAGACATATAAATTCTTCGATGCTTTCTTTAAAGAAATGTGTGAACTTTTTCCCGACGAATATATGCACATCGGCGGAGATGAAAATAACGGGAAACAGTGGAACCAAAATGAAAAGATTCAAGCGTTCATGAAAGAGAACGGAATTAAAAGCAATCACGATTTGCAAACACTTTTCAATAAAAGAATTTCAGCAATTCTAACTAAGTACGGTAAAAAGATGATCGGATGGGATGAAATTCTTCAACCGGAGCTGCCGAAAAATATTGTTATTCAATCATGGCGGGGAACGGAAGCTCTTGCGAAAGCCGCGCAACAGGGTTATATGGGAATTCTTTCCAACGGATATTATATTGATCTTATTCAGCCAACAGATTATCACTATTTGAACGATCCGGTTCCGGCTGATTCAAAATTAAGCGATGATGAAAAGAAATTTGTGCTTGGCGGCGAAGCAACTATGTGGGCAGAATTTGTTGTTCCCGAAAATGTTGATTCACGCATTTGGCCCCGCACTGCCGCAATTGCAGAACGCTTTTGGTCGCCGCAAAACGTACGCGATGTGGATGATATGTACCGCAGACTTGATAGAGTAAATTTCCAACTTGAGGAACTTGGAATTACCAATACTAAAAATCAAGAAATGATGCTGCGCCGTTTAACAAATAATGGGGATTGCACAGCGCTAAATATTTTAGTTGATGTAATCGAACCCGTAAAAATCTACACCCGGCACAACTATGGCGTGAAATATTATTCCTACTCACCTTACACACGTGTAGTAGATGCCGCTGTGCCCGATGCACCGGAAGCGCGTAAATTCAGAAAGTTGGTGGATGAGTTTTTGAACGGTAAAAAGGAATTGAAAAATAAAATTACAGCGCAATTAACTTTGTGGAGGAATAATCACGAGAAACTTGCAAAGACAATAAATCTTTCACCAATAATAAAGGAAATTGAACCACTCTCTTTAAACTTAAAACTTCTTTCGGAAGCCGGATTAGAGACGCTTTCACTACTCGATAAAAAACAAAAACCAAAAGAAGACTGGATAAAAGCTACAGACAAACTTTTGCTCGAAGCGAAAAAATCTTACGGACAAACCGAATTGATGATTGTGAGTGCGGTTGAGAAATTGGTGAATGAAGTGAAAAAGTAGTTAAAAGTTACTTGACCCCCAAAACTGCAACTATAATATCTGCTGTTTTTTTAAACTTGTAAGCATATTTTGTTTTGCGTTTTCCTCAGTTGTCAAAGACCGATGCTTGATGGAGAAAGATTACTCACCGGGTTGTCTCACTTTGTGAAACGAGGTAGCTTGATTCGCCAATTATATGACGTTTAGTATATATTACTTTCTAAATCCTTTTTTAAAAAATCATATCTTTGATAATATATTGGGATAAAAAAATCTTTTCGCAATTTATTTAAATACTTTTTTGCATCGTCTGTAATTTTATTCTCGGAAACTATAACTAATTTTGATGCCAAATTTCTATTGGGCCAGTATGAATATTCAAGCAATTGGGGTAAACCTTCACGAATACACTTACGAATTGAACTGTTAGTTTTAATTTCATAGAAAACATATTTTCCGTTTTCGTTAACAACGAGATCGATTGAGGTTCCGTAGCCAGAGCTATTTTCGGTTCCGATATTGGATTTACCATACTTTTTTGCTAAACCTTCATAGATATTCTCTTGGATTATTTTATGAGTCGCATCTACAATTCTACTTTGAGCAATTTGATTTACAAAATATTTTTTCTGATAATCATTTTTACCGGATTTGAAAATAAACTTTCCGGAAAAATCTTCTAAATTTTTTTTCTCGTCTTCATTTTCAACGAAGATGTATAAATCTAATAGTTCATCAAACGTTTCTAAAATACTCCTACAATCTTCATTTGTTATTTCGTGCGTTTCTTTATTAAAAAACTTTCCTATAAAAATGAATTTTTGATCACACTTAAATTCATTTGAGATTGAATGAACAGATGAATGTTTACTATGACCATTTTTTATATCATCATTCCACATAAGCATTTCAGGAAACTTAGATGGATTTGATTTCAAGTAAAGATTAAATCTATCAATTTTAGGAAACAATACTTCAATATCAGGTAGCGTACGACTTTTCTCTAATGAAAAAGCCATTCCATAACGAAATAATTTTAGCTTTTTTTCAAAACCAATGTTGAATTGAAATTCTTTTCTTCCACCAAGATGGAAAGCGTAAGTATTTTTGATAGTTCGATAGTCAAAAATACATGACGGTAATCTTTCTAATCCCTTAAGCTCTTTTCTAATTTTTTGGAGATTACCAACCTTATAATTAGAGGAAAATTTGTTTAAGAAATTTGCAATTTCATATAAATTCATATATACCTTTCGTAGAAATATGGAGACCTTACAAATAGCCCATACCCAGAATAAGAATGCGATTTAGTAGCACAAAACCAATAATTATTTTAAAAATATTAATCTATCCACATTTTGGCAATTTAGCGGATACAGAAAAACTAACCAGAAAATTGAGATAATAATGCCGAGACTTATACGCTTTCGACATGCGTTGCTGATTAGGCACTACTTAACAAGAATTAAAAGTAATACCGCTAGGGCTACACCAACAATTTTTGCAGTATTCATAAATACATTAGGTTTTTCTTGTACAGTGGTTTTAACTTCAACTTCTCCATTAATATTACTTGCTTCATATTTGACAATATATTTCCCTTCGGCTTCAAAACTAATTTTTTCTGCAATTTGAGATTGAACATCTTTACATGGTTCATTCTCGATGAATTTTATTTCTCCATTTTCCAATTCTGCAATAGTAATGCCTTTCGTAAATTCAACATTAATATTTTCATATCTTGCTTCAGTCATTACTTCGTAATTGTCTATTTTTATTGTTGGAATTTGCATTGGAAAGCTTGAAAAAAGATTGCATTTAGTATCTGTACCCGTTACAAGCTTTATTTCATTTTTCTGTCTAATTTCATGAGAACCAGCTACAATTAACGAACCATAATTTCCACTTTCTGTGCTATAATCTTCAAGTTTGAAATAAGCACTATAAGTATTACGAAAAATATATTTTTTGTCATTACCATTTTCTAATTCAGAATATGTTGGGATTTGGGGATAAATCTTATTATAATAAAATGAATTCTGATAAAAATGCTCTAAGATATTTTTTTTAATTTTAGCAAAAGTCTCTTCATATTTTATTTTATCATATTCGAATAAATCATAAGTTTTAGCTTTTATTTCAATTGCTCGTTTCTTTTCTTGTTCAATTGCAAGTTTTTTTTGTTTTTCAATTTCCTCATTTTCTTTAAGCTTCTTGATAACAATTCCTTTGATGCTTTTGGGAAGTTGAGTCGTATCCGTTTTCATCAACTTTATGGTTGCATTACCATTTTCAGCTAAATAAACTTTGGAATATTCACTGTAATCCGCTGAAAAAAAACAATCATTTAATTTATTGTTGTACAATTTATTATGAATTGAATGCAATTTTTCTAAAGAAATATTTTCAAACTGAGTTATGATATATGTGAGTTTCTCTTTTTCCATAAGATAATGTCTGCAAAAACTAGCTGTAACTTTGTAATCGAGTAAGTACTGATTATTATAGCAAAGTATCACATCTGTAATCACTCCATTTTCATATTTAACATCATAAAAAGCATTGGAGGGTCCCCGATTACCAAAGGTGTCAATTCTATAATTTTGTTGAACAGTAAGTTTAGCCATACGTTTTATGTGTTCTGCATCTTGTCCAAACTCAATAGATTGAGGTTGGACATTGACACAGTACGAAATTAAAAAGAATAGTCCGATAAAACTTTTCATTTTTAATCCTTTTTTTAATAGTGACCAACGAGTACTCATGCATCGTCGTATACTTAATTAAAGAAAACACTACATACATGATGTAGTATATATCTATTCCACTCTCCAATTTATGCAAGGATGGCAAATAACCCGCATTAGCATATCTATCATCCTTAGATAAATTCTTTCAACTAACAACTAATTAACCTGTGATTCCAGAAACCCCAAAAGTAACATATCCTCTGGCTTTTATTGATTCGATAATTTTAGACTTCGCTTCTTATTTTTTACGCTGCTTTGTTTTTGTTTGCAGATTTAAACACCATCATAGATTCAATGCTTAAATGATAATCCAGCTCGCTCCACTCAATACCGGTATTTCTACAAATTAACTTGTAGTTTTTTAATTGTTCAAAAGTTGCACGTTTTAATTCGGGATACCATGTTATCGGAGTAGAAATAATTCTACCGTCCGCCAATTCAACATTCAAGTATGAATCATCAAAACTGACTTTCTTTCCCTTTAAAGTATTCATTCCATCTCCTTAAGAAGTATTCTTTGTTTTCTCTTGTAATTTCTAAAACTTGTTTAAGTTCCCGATTATTAAAATGGTTTTCAGTTATTCTAAGCTTGTTTAAGTCAATTTTTGCAAAGTTTTCTGCTTTGGCAACATGAATGTGTTTTGGTAAATGCTCATTCGCATAAAAGAAAAACTTAAATCCATCCTTTATTAAAATGGTTGGCATTTAAAAACCTTTATTCGATTAATTATTTCATTCGCTTTCATAAACACTGTTAACTATCAAATAACCTTAATGTTTCGTAAGCAATGTAGAATTTATTAACACAATTGTCAACCAAGATTTGCTCAAACAAAAAAAACCGCAGACTCAATATCTGCGGTTTTTTTTAACTTCTAATTAAGCCTGAAGAAATTTATTTTACAATTTTTCCGGTCTTTAATTCTTCGCTCAAACGTTTCATTTTGTACATATCTTGAAGCGCTTCGAGCATTCCGGCTGAGTGAACGGAAACAGTTCTGTTAGCCGTATCATCGAAAATAAAATTACCCGGCAAGCTTTCTATATTGCCGTCAAAGGCTAATCCAACGATCTCGGCGTTTTTGTTAATTAACGGACTACCGGAGTTGCCGCCGATAATATCATTTGTTGAAATAAAATTCATCGGAGTTTCAAGATCAAATTCAGCCGGAGGATTCTCCCACCGTTTCGGCAAATTCCACGGAGATTGTTTTTTGAAAGAATAATATCGGTCGTAGAGTCCATAAAAAGTCGTCTTGACCGGGGCTTTGGTTCCGTTGTACTCGTAGCTTTTTACAACGCCGTCTGCAAGGCGAAGAGTAAAAGTAGCATCGGGCGGAATAGAGGTTCCGTAAACCTCGAACAACGCTCTCCCCAATAACTGGATATAATTTGCTTCTCTCTCGTTGATCTCCTTTGATTTAGCTTGAACTTCTTCTAATTGATTTTCAGTTTTAACAACAAATTGAATAAACGGATCATCTGAAGAAAGAATTGCGTCAGCGCCTTTCTCAACAAGTTGATTAACCTTTTCAACATCGCTTAAAATTGATTTATTCACGGCGTATTGTAAAGCCTCGCTTCCTTTTTTACCTCCGGTTAAAATTTTAGCATATTCGGTATCTTCACCAAGAAGTTTAACATAAACGCCAATAATTACAGAAGCAAACTTATCCGCAACGACTTTATCAAATTTAGCCGGGGCTAATTTTGCTTTTGCTTTTTCAACAACAGAATCTTTGTATTGCAACATTCTTTGCGCATCAGGCATTTTCATTTGATGTGCAAAATTTACCAGCTTTCTCGCAACCTGAAAATATTCTGTTGAAAGTCCTCTGCCGCCAACATTAAAGGCTGCATTTCTTTTGAAGTATTCTTTTGCTTCGGTTCTTGTGCCGGCAATTTTATCCCAGAGTTCGCCATATTTTGCTTTCAATTCCGGTTTAGCCATAACTGCGGATTTAAATTTATTTTCAAAATCCTTTTTCTTCTGCATAAAAACAGGGTTACGAAGTCCTTTCAAAACACCTATGTACACTTTTTGTGAATTTGCCATCCCAAATAATCGGTCTTGCAATTCAAATAGGCGATCGGGGTGTTCGGCAATTACCTCTTCATAAACTTTAACTGCGCCGTTTAATAAATCCACGGTTAAAGGATAAGCATAGTCCCTAGAATACTCAAGAACCGCGGTTGTCGAGAGTCTGCTTGTACGTCCCGGATTTCCGACAACAAAAACAGGATCACCTTCAGCAGCGCCGTTAGGAGACCACTTGAAAAAGTTTTTTGTCTTTAAAGGGGTTCCGGTTTCATCATAAACGCGGAAGAATGAGCAATCTAAATCGTAACGTGGGTAGGTAAAGTTATCCGGGTCCCCGCCGAAAAATCCCATTTGAACTTCAGGAGAAAAAACTATTCTAACATCGTCGTATTTTCTATAACTATAAAGAGAATATTTTCCTCCGTTATAGAAAGTAACTATCTGGGCAGTGTAATCTTTTCCTTTTTCAGAGACAGCTAAATCGGTGAGTTCTGAAAATTTTTCTTGTTTGTTCTTTGCTATTTCAGCGTCAGTTTTACCGGCATCAATTGCAGCTTGAACCTCTGCGGTAACATCTTTAATCTCAACAAGCTGAGAAACATATAATCCAGGGACTTTTCTTTCATCGGCTAAAGTGTTGGCAATAAATCCGTCTTCCGATAAATTTTCCCCCTCTTTAGTAACTTTTCCAACACTTTCGCGTGCACAGTGATCATTCGTCATTACGAGCCCGTCTTCGGAGACAAAAGAAGCAGAACAATAATTTGCAAAGCGGAGAGCAGACATTCTAACATTGTTTAACCACTCATCATCGGGTGAGAAATTATATTCTGATTGAAAATACTCCTTGGGAGGGAAATCAAACGTCCACATTTTCCCGGTATCAAATTTACCGGCTTTAACGGTATCTAAATTTAACCACTGTTCGGAATTTGATTTGGTTGAGTTAACAGAAGAACCGCATCCGATAACAAAAAATGTCATCAACGCAAGAGAACTCATAAGAATTGCTTTAGTAGATTTGTACATCATAAAAGGTGCCTTATATTAAAAAATAGTTATTCATTAATTAAGAAAATTTTAGTCCTGCAAATTTAAGAGAACCAAAATAAATGCTCACTAATGAAGTGATAAGCGGTAAAATAAAATGAAATAAGTTTTAAATTTAGAATTTACCTCTTGAATTACATATAAAGACCGGAGCTGTATAAAGGTTCGATCTCCCATTCATCTTCAACCGTGCCGACGCAATGAGAACATTTTTCAATACTAAACGTTACTTTTTCTTCGAGCGCGGATGCGCGGACAAAGTTTAAAACCGTCTGACAGCTTGAACACTGTACCACATGATGGGTTAAAACCTTGTTACTGCACGACGGACATAAAAATCCTAGTTTATCCTGTTGTTCGTGCGGATTTATTAAAAAGATAGTATTACATTTCACATTATTACATTTAGTAAAATGTAAGGGAACAGTAGAATTTGGTGCGATAAGTTACTCCTTATTTTTAGTTTCAAACTTATTCAATGATCGAGTTCTTTCCTAAGAAAAAATTTTTCCCTGTTTTGTTCCGAATAAAAGAGGAAAAGTCTAATTTTGGGAGACAAATCATTTAAATCAACCAAGAGGTAAAAATGGAAAAAATAGCATCTTTTAAAGCATACGACATCCGCGGAAAAGTTCCCGCAGAATTAAATGAAGAATTGGCTTACAATTTTGGACGCGCTTTGACAATGCATCTCTTCTGTAAAACAGCGGTCATCGGGCGTGATGTTAGATATTCTTCCCAGCCGCTATCCGATGCTCTGTCGAAAGGGTTTACAGACAGCGGTGTGAACGTTATTGATATCGGTTTGTGCGGAACCGAAATGATCTACTTCGCCACTTCTTTTCTTGGAACCGAAGCAGGCGTTATGATCACCGCAAGCCACAACCCGCCTGAATATAACGGAATGAAGGTAGTGAAGAAAGATTCCGTCCCCGTCGGTTATGATTCCGGTTTAAAAGAAGTTGAACAGATCATCTTACAAAAAGATTTCCCTCCTCTCGCAGATAAAAAAGGAACAGTAACAAAACAAAATATTACAAAAGAGTTTATCGCAAACCTCGATAAATTTTTCGATGTGAAAAAATTAAAACCGATGAAAGTAGTTGTAAATGCAGGCAACGGATGTGTGGGTCCAATCTTAACTATTCTTGAACCAACTCTTCCCTGTGAGATGATAAAATTATTCATCGAACCCGATCCGGCATTTCCAAACGGAGTTCCAAACCCAATGCTTGAAGAAAACAGGAAACCAACAATTGGTGCAATTAAATCGAACAATGCTGATTTAGGAGTTGCATGGGACGGCGATTACGACCGCTGTTTCTTCTTTGATGAATTCGGCAATTTTATCGAAGGGTATTACATCGTTGGATTGTTAGCAAAATCAATTTTGAAAAAATTTCCCGGAGAAAATATTATTCACGATCCGCGTTTGGTTTGGAATACCATTGAAGTTGTTACCAATGCTAATGGAAATGCGGTTCAATCAAAAAGCGGACATGCATTTATCAAGCAGAAAATGAGAGAAGTAAACGCGATATACGGAGGTGAAATGTCCGCACATCATTACTTCAGGGAAAATGCTTATTCTGATAGTGGTATCATTCCTTTCTTGCTTGTAATGCAGTTGATGTCCGAGGAAGGAAAAACGCTTTCACAGCTTACAGGGGAAATGATGAAAAATTATCCTTGCTCGGGTGAAATAAATTCAACCATCTCAGATCCTGTAGCAAAAATAAAAGAAATTGAAGCCGCATATCCCGGAGGTAAACGCGAAACCGTTGACGGCATCAGCGTTGAATATGATCGGTGGCGTTTCAACCTGCGCATGTCTAACACGGAACCGATCATTCGGCTTAATGTTGAATCTCGCGGCGATGAAAAATTGATGAAAGAAAAAACAGAAGAACTTTTACAAATAATTAGAAAGTATGAAGTGTAAATGGATAAATCTTTATCAGAAGTACATTCGACAGTAAAAACGAATAAGGAAAGTTATTTTAAAAGACTCTTCGCTTTTTCCGGTCCAGCTTTTTTAGTTTCTGTTGGATATATGGATCCCGGGAACTGGGCAACCGACATTGCAGGCGGCGCGCAGTTTGGTTATAAATTAATTTGGGTAATTCTCCTTGCAAATTTGATGGCAATTCTTTTTCAAACGCTCGCTGCGCGGCTTGGAATTGTTTACGGCAGGGATTTGGCGCAAGCCTGCCGCAGCAGTTATCCCAAAGCAATTAATTTTATCTTATGGATATTTACCGAAATTGCAATTGCCGCAACAGACTTGGCTGAAGTACTCGGATCTGCAATCGGATTATACTTATTATTCGGTATTCCTTTGGTCTGGGGAGTTGTCATCACTACACTTGATGTTTTGCTTTTGTTGGTGCTGATAAATTTCGGCATTAGGAAAATGGAGGCGTTTATTGTTTCCCTTGTGGCGATGATAGGAATTTGTTTCCTTCTCGAATTGGTTTTAGCCAAACCCAATTATGCTGAAGTTGTAACGGGATTTATGCCCACGGCAATGTCAAGCGGAGCTTTGTTTATTGCGCTTGGAATCATCGGCGCCACGGTTATGCCGCACAATATTTATCTTCACTCTGCGTTAGTGCAATCGCGTGATATTAAAAAAACTTCCGCCGGAAAAAAGGAAGCGAACAAATTTAATTTAATAGATTCAGTGGTTGCCTTGAATGCCGCTTTTTTTGTAAACGCTGCAATTTTAATTTTAGCCGCATCAGTGTTTTTCACATCGGGGCACTCTGAGGTCGCATCAATAATAGACGCCCATTCGCTGCTTGGCAAATTACTTGGAAGTTCATTCGCTCCTTTTGCTTTCGGATTAGCGCTGCTTGCCGCCGGACAATCTTCTACTATTACCGGAACGTTTGCCGGACAAATTATTATGGAAGGATTCGTCGGTTTAAAAGTTCGTCCCTGGATGCGAAGAATGATAACCCGTTCGATAGCCATTATTCCCGCTTTAATTGTAATCAATCTTTCCGGTGATTCTTCAGTTGATCTTTTGCTTATTCTTTCCCAGGTGATCTTATCGGTTCAACTTCCGTTCGCATTGATCCCGCTTCTCCATTTTACCTCAAGTAAAGAAAAAATGGGGGAATTTGCCTCTAGCACAAAAGTAAAAATTCTTGCTTGGTTTGCTGCACTGCTTATTGTATCGTTAAACTTAAAATTAGTTTTAGATGTGGTACTAGAAAACATTTCGAATCCGGGTACGCTCGGTTTACTAATAAAATTTTTAGGAATCCCGTTTTTTATTTTCGTTTTTGGAATGCTTCTCTGGATAACTTTTGAACCGTTTCTCACCAAAGAAAAAATCCGCGAAGCCGTTATAGCAACAACCGCGCAGTTCACATCACTTGAAGGAGGAGAGTTAATTCAACGTGTCGGTATTGCCCTTGAAGGAAAGTATAGATATGATGCGCAGATCATTCAAAAAGCTCTGCCGTTTCTACAAGCAGAAAAAAACACGATTTTCTTGATACACTGTGTTGAGTCGCCGACGGGAAGATTTCTCGGTGAAGCAGTAGATGACCAGGATGCGCTGCGTATGAGGATCTATCTTGAAAAATTTTCAGACTTCCTGAACAAGAAAAACTTTAAAACCGAACTGTGTATCAGCGGCGGTGAGCCTGAAGACGCAATCGCAAAACTTGTTGAAAAAGATAAAATCGAAATGATTATTCTGGGAAGCCACGGACACAAATTAATTGACGATATGATTCTCGGTTCAACGGTTGACGAACTCAGGCATAAAGTGCGCGTTGCCATTCTTGCAATTCCGGTAAATTAGTTTTTTGCTGTTGTCTTTAATATGTTAGTCCATTAAGTTTGTACTATACTTTTATAGATGGAGAAAAAATGTTACAAGTTAATGATGTTGAATTAACGCCGAATCCTCACGCGTTAAAATTTCTTTTAAATGAGCGATTATTAAAATTTGAAACAAGACACTTTCACAGTAAAGCCGAAGCCGCCAACGATCCTCTTGCAAACGGAGTATTCGAACTGCCGGGCGTGCTCTCGGTTTTTTATATGGATAAATTTATCACAGTAGAAAAATCACGTGAAACTCAGTGGGGACAAATCCAACGCCCCCTCATTGCATTCCTAAAGGACTTCGACAAAAATTTAATTCCCGCCGAAAAAGTCCCGACAATGCCGGGATTGGATGATAATTCAAATGAGTTATTGAAAAAAATAAATGAAGTACTTAACCAAAAAATTCGTCCGGCGTTAGCAAATGACGGCGGCGGATTGGAAGTTTTAGGTTTGAACGGAACAACCTTGAGCGTTCGCTATCAAGGGGCATGCGGCAGTTGTCCAAGTTCAATCTCGGGAACATTGCGTGCAATTGAAAATCTTTTAAAAAAAGAAGTTAATCCCGTAATAGAGGTGATCTCTGCATAAGTTTTTCAAATATTGTTACAAAAAGAGTGTGTGGGTCGAGATGCATCTTGACCCAACAAAGCAGGGTTTGACGACCTAAATATTATTCAACTAAACAACGAATGGGAAAAAGGATGAAACAGGTTGACCAGAAAACCTATTATACTCTGTTAAAGATCAATGGTAATTCAATTACCATTTATTCCTCTCCTAAAGGCATTTGTCATATTGATTTAAATTCAAAATCCGGTAAAAAACTGTTTCAAAAGAAAAGTAAACTTCCGCCGGATGATAAAATATTTTTCGACTTGCCTGAACAATTAAAAAAATACTTCAATTCAGAACTTAAAACCTTCAAAGTTCCGCTCGATATTCAGGGAACAACTTTTCAACTTCAAGTGTGGAATGAATTAATGAACATTCCTTTTGGTGAAGTTGTTACGTACAAGGATATAGCGGTAAGAATAAAAAATGAAATGAGTTTCCGTGCTGTTGGTAATGCAGTTGGGGCTAATCCGGTTCCTATCGTTATTCCTTGTCATCGCGTAATAAAAACCTCCGGTGCGCTTGGCGGTTTTTCCGGCGGCGGACCAAAAGTAAAAGAAAAATTATTAGCGCTCGAAGGGTGCATGAGTCTAGAGTTGTTTTAGTAGAGACACACCGCGGCGTGTCCCTACTATGGAATAACTTAGGAGTAAAATCATGGAACGAATAATTAAAAAATATCGAATAGCGTCAGCGCGATTAAAAGAGTACGATTATTCTACGCCAAATTGGTATTTCGTAACAATCAACACCAAAGACCACCACGAGTATTTCGGAGAAAAATAAATGGGAAAATGTATTTAAATGAATTAGGAAAAATTGTGAAAGGGTGTTGGGAAGACATAACCAAACATTACCCAAACACCGAGTTAGATTATTTTGTGGTTATGCCAAACCATGTACATGGTATTATAATAATAAGTTCCGTCGTAGAGACGGGGCATGCCCCGTCTTTACAAATGCAAACACCCACACTTGGCAATATGATAGGCTCATTTAAATCCGCGGCAACAAAACACATACACGAACAAGATGAAAAACATTTCTCCTGGCAGTCCCGTTTTTACGACCGAATCATTCGCAACGAACGCGAACTGCATACAATACAACATTACATAGAACAAAATCCCCTTCGGTGGGAATTAGAGTCAGACAACGAGACGTTGGAATTATAACTAATTGTTTAGCATAAAGACGGGGCATGCCCCGTCTCTACAAAGATAATTAAACCAACGGATGTGCGTTTAACTCGTTCAATCCTTGATGAAGTTCATCATACGATAATTCGTGATCAACTAATTTTCCGTTAAAGTAGTCTTCGTAAGCCGACATATCAAAATGTCCGTGACCGCAAAGATTAAAGAGAATTGTTTTGGGCGTTCCTTCTTCTTTTGCTTTTAATGCTTCACGAACAACGGCTGCAATTCCGTGGGTTGCTTCCGGCGCCGGAATAATTCCTTCGGCATTTGCAAATTTTACACCTGCGTCAAAGCATGCTAATTGATGCACCGACTGCGCTTCAATCACTTTATCTTTTAAAAGCTGACTTACAATTGCACCCGCTCCGTGGTAACGTAAACCGCCCGCGTGTATCGGGTCAGGAACAAAAGTATGTCCGAGTGTGTACATCGGAAGAAGCGGAGTTAAACCGACAGAGTCGCCGAAATCATAACGGAATTCTCCTTTGGTTAATTTTGGACACGACGCCGGTTCAACCGCAATACAGCGGACTTTTTTTCCTTCTTGTAAATTTAATCGCAAAAACGGAAATGCAATTCCTGCAAAGTTTGAACCCCCGCCGAACGGTGCGATGACAATATCGGGAAAATCTTCAGCCATTTCCATTTGTTTTACGGCTTCAAGTCCGATAACGGTTTGGTGCATTAATACGTGGTTCAACACGCTGCCGAGCGCATATTTAGTATCCGCATTTGTTGCGGCGCGTTCAACTGCTTCTGAGATTGCGATACCCAAACTTCCCGGTGAATTCGGATCTTGAGCTAAAATTTTTCTTCCTGATTCAGTCAGGTTTGTTGGTGAAGAAAAAACTTTTGCACCCCAGGTATTCATCATCAATTTGCGATATGGTTTTTGTTCGTAACTGATCTTCACCATATAAACCTCGAGTTCTATTCCGAACATCTGACACGCAAAACTAAGCGCGCTTCCCCATTGACCGGCGCCGGTTTCAGTGGTGATTTTTTTTACGCCTTCCATTTTATTGTAGTACGCTTGTGGAATTGCAGTGTTTGGTTTATGCGAACCTGCCGGACTAACTCCTTCGTATTTGTAATAAATTTTTGCCGGAGTATCAAGCAGCTTTTCAAAATTATATGCGCGGTACAATGGCGTTGGGCGCCAGATTTTATAGGCTTCGCGCACGGCTTCGGGAATTTCAATCCATCGTTCTTTTGAAACTTCCTGTTTAATTAATTCCATTGGAAAAAGCGGCGCTAAATCTGCTGGACCTATCGGCTGTTTGGTTCCCGGATGAAGCGGCGGCAAAATCGGGTTCGGCATATCTGCCTGAATATTGTACCAGCTTTCGGGAATCTGATCTTCGGAAAGAAGAAATTTTTTGATCTGTTTCATTATAAAGTATCCTTTAAGTTATTAAATATTTTTGCTCAAGAGAAAAAGTTAAAATGCATTCATCAAGTGAATGGAATATCAGTAGAAAATAAAATGAAAAAATGGGAGAGAATATTTTAGGCGCGGAGGCGCCAGATGAACGAAGAAGTAAGGGTGATATTTTTTATTCGCATTTTCATGCAGCTAATATAGTGAATCAACTTATCGGCACAAAAAGAAAAAATTGATTTTGGAATATTCTTTCACCTTTTTAACGATTTCTTTCCAATTAAAGTTAGAACTGCCAAAAGCAAAGCAACCGAACCGGAAAAATAGAAAGGAGCGCTTGGACTTACGACGTCCCACAAAATTCCCGCAAAGAATGAGCCGAACATAATTGCAAAACTTGAAAACATTGTAAGCAAACCGATTGCGGTTCCACGCATTTCATCTGGAACAATATCGGCAACCCACGCCTTCGTTATTCCCTCTGTTGATGCGGCGTAAACTCCGTACAACGCAAAGAGAAGAATTGCAAACACAAAATGATGCGCGACTGCAAATCCAAAATAAACAACGGAAAAAACTAAAAGCCCGAAAGTGAAAATCTTTTTCTTCCCTATTTTATCTGAAAGCAATCCAAGCGGATATGAACTGGCAGCATAAACAAGGTTGTAAAAAATGTAACTCACTATTGCCAGCGTATCGGAACCCGAAATGGCTTTTGATTTTAAGATCAGAAAAACATCGCTGCTGTTTGCGAATGAAAAAAGCACGACCAAACTCAAAATAATTTTATATTCCTTCGGTGCAGTTTTAAGAAAAGAACGAAAACCGATTTTCTTTTTCCCTTCTTTTGAGACAAAATTATCTTTTACAAAAAAAGTGAACGATACTGCAATTAGCGAAGGAACAAACGCAATAAGAAAGATCAACGTATAATTTTTAGGAAAGAAAGCTAATAGAAGCAAAGCCAATGCCGGACCAATTGCTGCGCCAAGCGTGTCCATTCCGCGGTGAAAACCAAAGACGGCGCCGCTGTTTCCGTTTGCATAACTTGCAAGCAGTGCGTCGCGCGGAGCGGTGCGTAAACCTTTTCCAAGTCTGTCTGAAATTCTTGCAGTGATAATTGCAGCTAGCGAAGGAAAAATTCCCGGAAGAGGTTTAGACAAAGCCGAAAGTCCGTAACCGAGGGAAATAAAAATTGCTCTCTTTTTTACTTTGTCGGAAAGAATTCCGAAATATCCTTTAAAGAAACCGCTGACAACTTCTGCAACTCCTTCAAGCAAGCCGATAACCGCCATAGATGCGCCCAGCACGGTTGACATAAAAATCGGAGTAACCGGGTACAGCATTTCACTTGCAATATCCGTGAACAGACTGACGAGGCTTAGGATGATGACTTGTTTGGGAAGATTTTTTTTTACCATAATAAACTTATTTTTTCACAAAATCACATTCAAATTATTTATTATATGGTCCTAGAAATCTTTCACCGTTGAGATGGATAAGGTGCGTAGGATCATCTGCAACCCAAATATCGGTTTCCCAAGCAATCTCCTGCATATATTTTAATAATGTCTTTTTAGTCAAGAATGCTGTTATAAACACCAAACCAGCTTTGCTTTTAGAAAACAACTCTTCGAGTTCAATTTTTCTTTTGGGATTGATCGGACCATGACTTGTAACTGCTTCAATTAATATCAACCATTTCTTCTTTGTAAAATAGACAATAACATCAGGCATCTTTCCATGTTCATCTTTTATTACCATACCAAGTTTTTTCAATTCTTGTTCATTAAAGTACGCCCATTTTGTTTTGGTGTCACCTATGTAAATTAATTTACCGCCTGGTATATGGAGGGGACAAAAATCATTAACAATCTTTTCTACCAAAACATTTTGTCCTCCCTTAGAAATATTTATCTCAATTTTATCCGCAACTCTCAAAGGTATTTTTTCCATTTCTCTTTCTTGAGCATACCTTGCGGACAGTGTTTTACTGTTGGAAAGAAATATCTGCAACAAATCGCCCCATGATTTTGATTTAAATCCTTTAACTAAATTTAATGTGCTCTCTTCAATTTGATAAACAAAGTTTGGACTATTCGTTGGTCTATATTTATCGGGATTTGGTACTATTAGTCCAGCTTGAACAAATTGATGGACTGTTTGCCGTCTAATGCTTTCACGTGTATTCGGTGCATATTTTTTTCCGTACTGAACTTCCATAAAGTTCATTATTGAAGTTATTCCGATCAACAGCGTTTTGCTTTCACTCCATTTTTGATTTGGTTTCAGACCTACTATTGCTAGAAGAGTTAATGCAGATCTTTCGTTTTGTTGGTTTCTTGGAAGACCAAGCTGTTTTAATATTGAAAGAGCTTCGTTGATTTTTGTGTTGATTAAGGTGGGGTTTATGTCTTTTGCCATGTTGAATAATTCCTTTTCTATTATCGAATCAATTTCTTCCTGGTTTGGAAGTTCGTCTA
>Ga0100382_1000444_pt1 | contig 31702 bp, 33 predicted proteins | sample CryGeymeta201506_FD_81566 | JGI IMG/M metagenome (GOLD analysis project Ga0100382, IMG submission 81566) | Groundwater microbial communities from Crystal Geyser aquifers in Utah, USA - Crystal Geyser metaG 2015-06 | ecosystem: Environmental > Aquatic > Deep subsurface > Groundwater | place: USA...
TGAAGCCCAAGGCCAGCAAGCCGGAACTACCACTACCAAGGCTGAAGGCAGCAATATGAACCAAAACCAAACCGGACAACCCTTGTGCTCTAAAACCGGACAACTCTATTTGTTGCCAACACACCGTGATCCAAAAGCAATGGTATGATTCTTTCGGCCTTCTCCATGCCTGAATCAAGCATCGCAAGGGTAAAACCAAGGGGCGTAAAACTGGCATCCCTCATTTCCAGCGTTTGATTCACAGAATTGCTATCTGCCAGTCTGACTAGCGTGCTCACATCACCGTTCTGAATGCTTGCAAACAGGGGCGGCATCTGCCCGGCAAAAGCACTGCCAGCGCCGCATATCATTGTCAGAAGACAGCTCATCGAACAAACAAACTTTCTCACGCCTCCCCCCAATACACCGACAGAAGCTGATCATGCCTCATTTCAAACGTGGCAAGAATAAGGCAGAGGCTTCAATACCCGGCAGCGATATCCCGGAAAAGCCCCGCCTGAAGTAGAGTGCCGCGACATTGGGCTATGGTCAATCTGTTACATACCGAAAGCGATTGCCTGTTTCGGCGGCTTGATTCAGCCTCCACCGAGTGAACACCATACCATACGCCGAATGCGACCTGAGCGTTTATTCCCCCGATTATCGGCGGGCGCGCAGCGCATTTCTTGCCGCTGCCGAAAAAGCCGGTGCAAAACTGAGCAGCCATCCACATCCCCTGCCCGGCCCTGAGGGCGAAGCACTTTCCACGGATGTGGCCTGGCTAGGGCCTGATGATGCCGAGGCCGTGCTTGTACTGCTCTCGGCCACACATGGTGTTGAGGGATTTTCCGGTTCGGCAGCGCAGGTCGATTTTCTTTTGAACATAAAGACGCTACCAAAGGGTGTGGCCGCACTCGTCATTCACGCCATCAATCCGCATGGCTTTGCCTGGTTGCGACGCGTCAACGAGGACGGGGTCGATCTGAACCGCAATTACATGGATTTTTCCGACCCCCTGCCCGTCAATGCCGGTTATGAGGAACTCGCTGATGCCATTGTCCCCGATTCGCTTGCGCCTGAGGCCCTGCAGGCCTGTGACAAGCGACTTTCAGACTATCGCGCGGTACAGGGTGCTGTGGCCTACGAAAAGGCCCTCTCAGCAGGCCAGTACTCGCATCCGCATGGCCTGTTTTACGGTGGCACGCAGCCAACATGGTCGCGCACTGTTTGCGAAAAAATCGTCTGCGATTTCAGGCTTGCCGACCGCCAATCCGTAGCCCTGCTCGATTTTCATACCGGGCTTGGCCCCTTTGGTTATGGGGAGCCCATTTGCGATCATCCACCCGCAAGTCGGGCCGTCAAACTGGCACATCGCTGGTATGGCGATTCGGTCACCGAGCCCGCCTTGGGTACATCTAGCTCGGTGGCCAAGTTCGGCTTATCGGATTACGGCTGGCAGACACTGGTCGGTGATCAACTGGTATTCATCGCGCTTGAATTCGGCACCTATCCTTTCGATAACATGAAACAGGTCTTACGAGCCGATCACTGGCTTCATGCGCAGGGCAAGGTGGACTGGCATGCCCCGCAAACCAAGGCCATCAAGGCAGCGCTGCGCCGGCAATTCTATCCGGAAACTGCTGACTGGCAGGAAATGGTGCTACTGCGCTCCCGCCAGTGTATTCGTCAGGCCATCACCGGTCTTACCGGCAGGAAATGCTCCTGAGCTAAATCAGCTTCCACAGATCGTGCATCAGAAAGAAGAAAATCTCGATGGCGATCAGCCAGATGATGATCCACTCCAGTAAAGATGAATGCTTGTGGTTCTGCTCATCGGCCAGCATGTCGAACATGTCGTGAATGATCTGCAGCTTTTTATTCAGCACCTCCACGCGCGGAGCGACATCCAGATAGCTGACGATGCCGCGGTAGTGTTCTTCCAGTTCCGGGTATTCCCAGAAGAATTCCGGGGTGTCGAGCAGCGCGTGGTGCAGCAGGATTTCGCTTTCCACCAAGAAGAGCTGACCGCGCATGCGGGAGATGGCTTTTCTGCCCAACTGCGTGGAGCCGGTCTTGGCCATATTGCGCGGGATGTATGCGGTGCTTTCGATGGTGGTCTCGGCATAAGCCTCAAGCTCGGAGAGCTTGCAGGACTGGGCTAATCCATGCGACACGGCAAGCTTCACCATGATATCCGTGCTGTTCAGAGTGATATGATCCGAACGGATGCGTGTGGCCGCATCTACCCCCACATCGAAGGTAAAATAATCCCCAATAGTCTGCTCCAGCGGCTCCTTCAGGAAGGGGGTGAGCTGACCGAGGATGCGCTTTTCGCTGTCGTGCCCGGTGCCCCATAGCACCACCACACCATAATCGAACAGGAACACATCCCCTGCCGCATCCTTCACATGCAACGCATTACGATAGGCGCAGGTGCGGTGAGCCGCGGCGAAATGCTCCTGCATGGCCTCAAAATCGAAATGCTTGGCCAGCACATAGGTATCGCATCTTGTTTGCATGGTGTTTCCTTCCTGTTTGAATCGCCAGATCAAAAAATTACCGGCGTTCAGCCGTTGCGCATCGCTTCGATGCGGCGGATAAATTCGCCGATAATCGTGTCGTACAGGGCGCCCTTGAGCACCTTGTCCTCCACCGACTGGTCAAGGCTCGGGTTATCGTTGATTTCGATGACGAAAATGCCGTTGTCATTCTGCTTTAAGTCCACGCCGTAGAACCCGTTGCCAATAAGGGCTGCCGACTCCAGCGCGATGCGCACCACATCTTGCGGCGCATCCTCAACCAGCATCGTTTCGAAACCGCCGTAGCGGGCGGAACCGGCAGCCTGATGATTAACGATCTGCCAATGGCCGCGTGCCTGCCGGTACTGGCAGGCGAACAGCGGTTGGCCATTGAGAATGCCGATACGCCAATCGTAGGCGGTATACATGAATTCCTGCGCCAGAATGATGCGCGAATGGGCGAACAGGTTTTTTGCCGCATCCATCACCTGGGGGCGATTCTCGGCCTTGAACATACCGCGCGAGAAAGAGCCATCCGGTATCTTCAGTACCATCGGGTAACCGAGCTCCTCCTCCAGTCGAAGTACCGTCTGTTCATTGAAACGGAAGCGGTTCAGCGCGATGGTTTTGGGGGTCGGCAGATTTTTCGCCTTGAGCCTTTCCCATAGATACACCTTGTTGGTGCAGCGGATAATCGATTTAGGATCGTCGATCACCGGCATGCCTTCGGCCTCGGCCTTACGAGCAAAACGGAATGTATGGTTATCAATTGAGGTGGTTTCGCGGATGAACAGCGCATCGTATTCTGCCAGACGGCTGTAATCCTTTTTCTGGATCAGCTCGACATCGACGCGCAGCCGCTGCCCTGCCTTGATGAACTGCTCCAGCGCATCCATATCCGAGGGCGGCATCTTGTCGTTCGCATTGTAGAGAATGGCCAGATCGTACAGCGCCGGCTTGCGACCATCGACGCGTTTGCGACGCGGTACCCTGGCATAGGAGCGCAGGCAGGCCTCGAAAAACTCGCTGAGATAGGCCGTCACCTGATGCAGACCCATCGGCCGGATGGCACGAATCTTCCAGTGCTTGCCCTTCTCGACCACCACCTTCATCAGGGGATAGCGGAATACATCGAAAACCTCTGCGGCCAACCGCTTGAAGCGCGGGTCGCCGCCAAGACCGAAGAATACGAACAGTTCGAAGGACTCATCGGGCGGCTCGGCAAGACGATTGATGGTTTTGACCAGCAGGTGTTCAAGATCGGGCAGTGCGAAGGCATACAGGCTCTGGCGCGACAGGTCGATGATGTCGGCAATGGTCGGCATCGGAATATCGTTGCGCGCCTCAGCCAGCAGCGAGCAGTAGTAGCCGCCACTCAGGTAGGTGTAATGACGGCAAAGATTGATGATGCGCATCGGGCGCTTTTGCACTTCGGCATGCTTGGTCAGATAATCGTTGGCCGTAACCACCTCCAGACCCTCGATATCCCACTTCCAGTCTTTCAGACGATCCACAATCACCGTATGACGCACCGGCATTTACTTGTCTCCTTTTGAAATCATCAACGTGGCGTACTGCCGCGTGCTTCCATAATAGCGCATGCGCTCGAATTCCGTGCGCGTCAGGGGGATGCCGATACAGGTCGTCTCGGTTTTCTGCTCCTCGACATCGACAAAGGGCTCATGGATGTAAACAAAGCGTTCGTCAAATCCACAGACAGCGACCCAATGCGGCGACTTATCGCCGGTCAGGCGATAGGCGCTGATCAGCACCAGCGGAATCGCACCCGCATGAAAGCGCTGTTCCATCTCATCCATCGGCAGGTGGCGTTGCTTCAGGGGCAGTTTGAGCTTGCGTATCTCATGCAGAAAGTCTTCCTGCACGATACGGATCACCTCGCGTTTCTCCAGATTGCGCACCGATTTGACGAACATTTCGATATCGTAACGCACAAAGAGTTCGGCACGCATGCCGCGATGAAAGGCGGAAAGGGCCAACCCGTAGGGGCTGCATCCGCCATGCCCGGAGGTCATGAAGATGCTGGTCGCCTCGCGCCAGATGCGCAGTTCCAGACGGCGGTCCAGCCTGGTTTTCGGTGCCAGAGCCTTTAAAGCCATCATCAGGCTGGCCGGACCACAGGTGAACTCAAGGGTCTGGGCATAATACGGCACATGGCTTTTATTCGGTGCAAGATTGGGGGCCAGCGGCTTTTCCATGCGCACGGCCGCCGCATGATCCTCGTAATAATCTTCCACAAGGGCGAATTCGCGGTAGCCGCGCTTGCGATACAGGGCAATCGCCCCGGTGTTGTTCACATGCACTTCCAGACGCATCGATACCACGCCGTGCTCCAGCAGCGCTTCCTGCTCGGAGGCAGCCATCAGGATACCGGCAATCCCCTTGCCGCGGCAATCAGGCTCTACAGCCAGTGAATAAAGCCGCGCCATCGAGGTGTTCTGGTGAAACAGCACAAGGCTGTAGCCCGCCAGTGTCCCGTCCAGCATATAGACCAGAAGTGAGGCCTTGCCGTGCTTGAGAAGATGGCGAAAGCTGCGTTCGGAAAGGCGGTCGCTATCAAAGCAGCGGGTTTCAAGCCGGCTGAGGGCTGGAACGTCGTCAAGCCGGGCGGCTCGAATCATAAAGGGTAAGCCATGAGGTATTGCACAGCCTCACGCTGAGACTGTGCGAGGTCAGCGTCAATCACCCGTCTGAGGATTCTCCCCCGACAATCAGAAACGATATTCCAAACCGGTTTTGTAGCTGGTATCGGTTGATTTAACGCCGGTCGGCGGGCGCGAGTCCTTCTCGATTTCGAGAGACAGGCGCAGATCAAGCGTCTCTGTCAGCTTCACCGTCATGGCTGCATTTTCGAGCAGACGGTAATCCACAGCATCCTTCCATGCAGGCTGGAAATACAGGGTGTTCTGAAAACCCACCCGATCATTTAGTGCGTAATACAGGGTGCCATAGGCATTGCCGCGCCACAGCCGGGTGCGTGGCGGTGCTGCATTGGCCGCAGTGCTGCTCAGGGTTTCGCTCTCATAGAAAGACCCCAAACCAAGATAGGTTCTCCAGTCATCGTCCTGCTGCCCCCAGCGCAGGCCGCCACCGAAAAGGGTGCGCAGCTTCAGCCGGGCAAACTCATTCTGCTGCGCCTGAGCGAAGGCCTCCACATCCCATGCCTTGTCCAGCGCATAGCGGTGGCGCAGATGCACAAAGGATTTGTTGGTATCGCGTTGCCCACGGCTCTTTCCGTAGGCGTAACTGACAGCAAGGATTTCGGTATGTTCGCCGTGCTTCCAGGCCAGTCGCCCACTGCCCTCGCCATTGATCTTGTCGGTGTTTCCGGAACTGCCGTTGACCGACAGGCCGGCCTTACCGTTCATGCCTTCCTTATCAACAGAAACACCAAGCCCTTCCGCATTAATAATGGCCCATGCCTGCATCGGCAGAAGCAGGATAAAAAACATCAGTAAAATTCGCATTGGATAAACCTACATTCGGGCAATTCATTGCCACATTGGATCGGGGCTGACAGACCCCTATTTTTCGATCAGCAGCATATGCTGGTCGTTGTCGGTCGGTTCACAGGACAGCACCTTATAGCCCTGCTCCTCACAGGAACGCGGCACATTCTCCAGCGGCTCGCCTTTGTTGAGCAACACTTCGAGCTGTTCGCCGGCCTGCATTTTGGCCAGGCGCAGCTTCACCTTCACAAAGGTCATCGGGCAGGTTTCCCTGGTGATATCGAGAAAATGTTTCATTCGCTTGTGCCCCTAGATAAAGATGATGTGGGCATCTTCGGATTCGTTCAGGAAGGTGGCGACGCCGACCACAGACTGCACATCGTCGATCAGGTCGTCCTTGCTGATGCCAAGGATATGCATGGACATCTCGCAGGCAAAATAGCGGATGCCGAGCTCAGAAGCCGCTTGCATCAGCTCGTCGAGCTGCGCCACGTTGTTCTTGCGCATCATGCCGCCCATCAGCTTGGGGCTGGCACCACCGAAATTGAGTCGGGACAGCGGCAGATTGTTGCGCCCGCCCATCAGCCAGTTGAACACGCGCGAAAGGAAATCCTTACCCATGCTCTTGCGGCCGCGCTCCTTCTTCAGCGCATTCAGACCCCAGAAGGTGAAGAACATAGTCACCTCGCGGTTGGTGGCGGCTGCCCCCGTCGCGATGGTGTAGGCGGCGAGCATTTTGTCGAACTCGCCGGAAAAACAGACAATGGAAATCTTCTTCTTTTCGACTGCTGCTACTTTACTCATGGGTGCACCTCTGCCGCTTAGTTTTGCTTGGGCCCGGCAGACTAGGCAAATGCATGTCCCACGGCAATTGCGTCAAAGCATGCGGATTGTTTTTGAAAGCTTATGAGCTGAATCGGTAGGTGTTTTTTCCACCTTCCTTGGCGGCATACATGGCGGTATCAGCCTTACTCATGAGGGCATCCTGCGTTTCACCGTCCTTCGGGTAGATCGCAATGCCAATGCTTGCGCCAATAGAGCACGGTTGGTCGTTGAACATGATGGGTTCCGACAGGGTCTTGATAACCTTTGTGGCTATGGCTCCTGCTGCCTCTGGGTCTGTTGTGGAAGACAATACCAGAACAAACTCATCCCCACCCAGTCGTGCAACGGTATCCGATCCCCGGATACAATGCTGGAGCCGCGTCGCCACTTCTATGAGCACGTGATCTCCCGCCTCGTGCCCAAGGCTGTCGTTAACACCCTTGAAGCCATCCAGATCAAGGAAAAAGACGGAAAGAGGCTGTTTATTACGCTGCGCATTTGCCAATGCCACGCCTAGTCTATCGTAAAGCAGGGGGCGGTTTGGCAAACCTGTAAGCAGGTCAAAGTGGGCCATGCGTGTAAGTTCATCCTCAGCGAGTTGACGCTTTACCATTGCCTTGGCCATGAACCAGAGGCCAATTCCGGCAAGCAGAGAAAATATGGCATTGGAGAACAATAGTAATATTCGTAAATGCCTCGTCATCCCCCGCAGGGCTACATGCGGCGTGAAAGAAACGATCTTCCAATAGTATTGACTTGCATTCAAACGATCGCTGTTTAAGCCCATTTCCTCGAGCGAGCCGGAACTGGATCTCAAGCCTTCAATCAGCGGAAAAACAGTAGTGAATGTAAACAATCCCTGATCATCGAGAATCTGGCCGGACAGCTTGTGAGAAACCCTATCCCACGCCCCGGGAAACAGGCGAGAAAATGTCCGGTCCTTCCTTTCTGGAAGCATGAATCCCCACTCATCCTCACTGCGCATACCCTTGAGAAAATAGCCGTCACTGTTAATCAGCAGGCCGAATCCCTGGGCAGTCGATTCATGGGCAACATTCCCGATCATATCCATAAGCCTTGTCGCGAAATAATTCAGTACGACAATGCCTTGTTTTTCACCCTTGCTGTTGAAAACAGGCAGGCCGAAACGGATGGTCGGCTTGATGGGTTGTTCAATCGCCCCGCCCTCGATATTCAGATCAAGGGGGGAGACAAATACCTCGCCCTGTTCAAGGCTGATGGCACCCTTGAAATAATAGCGCCCCGCCTTCGATTGCAGTTGATCTTTTGGCACGATTGCAGGGTGACCGTTGTTGAAATTTGCCCGGATAAGCTCCATACCTGTTGCATCCAGAAAGCGGACCTGGTCGTACATCTTCTTGTTTTTGCATAGAACCAGAAATTCGTCAGCCAGTGAGTCGTAATTATTGCCCGCAGCCTCATTGGCAAGCAGGCGCAACTGTTCGTGACCGGAGACAACCACTAGATCGGATACAATCGACTGAAATTCATGGCTGAATGCCTTGGATTTCAATTCAAGACGGAATATTGCCTGCTCTTGCAACAACTCAATGTTTTCATGCTCTGCTGAAAGGTAATAAGCCATAGAAAAGCCGATCACGATCACCATCAGTGGCACATAGACCAGGAAAAAAAGTTTCAGTGTTTGCGATGAAACAGAAAGCTTGTTCATCTATGATCCAACCATTTCCAGACTATACACTTAAGCTTGTAAGCCGAGCAATTAATACAAAGATGCGGTCTTGGTTTCGCGGATGTGCCAATCAAATCACCCTCTCTGTTGCTATTCACTTTCAGGCTATTGATCGCCCTACGGCAGTTATGTCAAAACAGCCAACCCATGCCGACCGAGGAATACACTGACCACCTGAAGCCAGGCTTTTATAGAAACTCAGTATTGTTTTTATCGGTTTGAGTTGGTTTCAACTTAAGAGAATGAGGCAACGTCAGCCAACTAATACGGATTCTTTCAGAGCTGGCAAGGCACAGGAAATTCCAAAGTCACAATTCTTGATCATTTTTTGCTTGTCACTATTGGCTGAAGCAGCCCATCAGCTCTAGCCGCGGTGCTTGCTATTCTGCTTCGGATTTGCAGCGTGCGATGAATCATTGATCTAATTTGAACAGGAGTTTCATATGTCTTTGCTTGGTGCAGGAATCGGCGCGGGAATCGGCGCGGTCATCGGTGGGCCGATTGGCGCGGGTATTGGTGCCTGGCTGGGGCACTCGATCAGTAAGGGATATGCGCATGCCAAGGCGCTTGGCCCAATGGGTGCAGGCGGTATTTCCGGCATAGGCATGCAGGAGGCGCAAAGCATCTTCTTTGTGGCCCTGTTTTCCATGCTGGCAAAAATGGCCAAGGCGGATGGCCGGGTCACCTCCTCCGAAGCGGACCTGATCAATCATCTGGCGCGCACGCAAATCAAGATGGATGCCGAAGACCGCAAGGCGGCCTCCACCATCTTCAACAATGCATTGGAGGACGACTACTCCATCTACGACTATGCCAAACAGTATCGCCAGATTGCCGGCAGCCCGCAGATGTGCGAAATGGTGTACCGCCTGCTGTTTGCCGTGGCCTATGCGGATAAGGAACTGCATCCGGCAGAGGATGAGATTCTCAAGGCCATGCCGGCCCACCTCGGGCTGGACCCATCGCATTACCATATCTTCATGGAAGAATTTAAGGGTCAGCATGTGGATGTGGGTGAATCCTACAAGGTGCTCGGCTGCACCCCGGAGAGCAGCGATGCCGAGGTGAAGCGCGCTTATCGCAAGCTATGCATGGAATATCACCCGGACAAACTGACCTCGAAAGGCCTGCCGGAAAGCTTCATGAAGTTCGCTGAACAGCAAATGCATCTGATCAACGATGCCTACCAAACCATCATGGATAAGCGCAAGAAATAAGCCCCCGCAACTGCTTGGGGGCTTGATAAAAAATCAGGCGGCAGCGCCCTCGGCATCCAGGCCGAATGCCGTGTGCAGGGATTTAACCGCAGCATCGACATGCTGCTCTTCAATCACCACGGTAATCTTGATTTCACTGGTGGTGATCATCTGGATGTTGATGGCCTTCTCGGCCAGCGTTTCAAACATCTTGCGTGCCACACCGGAATGCGAACGCATACCCACACCGATGATGGATACCTTGGCCACATGGTCGTCGCCCTTCACATCGCGCGCCTGCATGTCCTTGGACACGCCCTGCACAATCTTCATCGCCTTACGGAAATCCCCGCGCGGCACGGTGAAGGTGATATCAGTCGTACCATCCTCACTGACGTTCTGCACAATCACATCGACATTCAGGCCTGCTTCAGCAATCGGGCCGAACAGTGCGCTGGCAATACCCGGATGATCGGGAATGCCCTTGATGGTGATCTTCGCTTCGTCGCGGTTGTAAGCCACACCTGTGATCGCTGCTCTTTCCATAACTTCATCCTCTTTCATAACCATGGTTCCCGGCACATCCACAAAACTGGAGCGCAGGTGAATCGGCATCTGGTAGCGCATGGCAAGTTCGACGCTGCGATTTTGCAGCACCTTGGCGCCCTGCGAAGCCAGCTCAAGCATTTCTTCATAGCTGATGCGTTCGATCTTGGCTGCCTGCGGCACAATGCGCGGATCGGTGGTATACACCCCGTCCACATCGGTAAAAATGTCGCACATGTCGGCATTAAGCGCGATAGCCAGCGCCACGGCCGAGGTATCGGAACCGCCGCGCCCGAGCGTAGTCACATCGCCATGCTCATTCACACCCTGAAAACCAGTCAGGATCGGCACTTCGCCGCGTTCAATGCGATGCAACATGCGCTCGCATTCAACACTGAGAATACGCGCCCGCGAATAGCTGCTGTCGGTACGGAAGCCGGCCTGCACACCCGTGTAAGAATGCGCCATCACGCCGCGTTTCTGCAGCTCAATCGCCAGCAGCGCAGCACTCACCTGCTCGCCTGTAGAAACCAGCTGATCCATCTCACGCACATCCGCATCGGGGCACAGCGCATTGGCCAGACCAATCAGACGATTGGTCTCACCGCTCATGGCCGAAACCACGACAGCCGTTTCGATACCCTGCTGCACCGAGCGCTCGACGATATCCGCAGTCGCCTGAATGCGCTCCAGATTGCCTACCGAGGTGCCACCGAATTTTTGTACAACACGTTTCACGGACTTTCCCTCTCATTGACAGTGGCAATAGCCACCTTGCCCATACCAAGACCACGCAACACATCCAGCGCGCGCACCACATATTGGTGCTGCGTTTTGGCATCGGCACGCAAAACCACGCGCATATTCGGATCACCCTTGGTTTCATTGAGGATACGCTTGCGCAAATCCAGATCGCTTACCGCCTCATCCTGCACATAGAACTGGCCCGAGGGACTGATGCTGACGATCACTTCCTGCTTTTCGCTGACCTGTTCCTGCGATTTGCTGGTCGGCAGTTCCAGTTTAAGACTGCTGGCCACCTTGAAGCTGGTCGACACCATGAAAAAAATCAGCATCAAAAACACGATATCCACCAGTGGCGTAATATCCACGGTGTAATCGCGCTTCGGACGTTCGCGCAGTCGCATCAGCGTTCGCCTTTGAGTAACTCGACAAAGCGCAGCGCATGATGCTCGATTTCAATCACGAAACGATCCACACGCGTCTCAAACAAGCGGAAGGCCACCAGAGCCGGAATAGCAACGGAAAGACCCGCTGCAGTGGTATTCAGGGCCTTGGAAATGCCGCCGGCAAGAATATCCGCCTTGCCCACACCCTCCACGGAAATCACCTGAAACACCTCGATCATACCAATCACCGTACCGAGCAGGCCGAGCAAGGGAGAGATGGCAGCAATCAGGCCGAGGGCACCGATAAACCGCTCCAGATGCGCGACTTCCTGACGACCAATTTCCTCAAGCATCTCCTTGAGTACCGGACGTGACACGCCGCGATTGCCCAAGGCTACCCACAGGATGCGTCCCATGGCCGTGTGGCTTTCATGACAAATCTGCATGGCCTGTTTAACGTCTTCGCGGCGAATGGCGTCCTCAACCTCGGTGGCCAGCTTGTCCGGAATCACCACCGAACGGCGCAGACTCCAGGCGCGTTCAAAGATGATGGTCAAAGCAAGAATGGAACAGCCGAGCAGAATGAACATCGTGGTTCCGCCCTGCACTAGAAACTCGTACACATGGTCCTCCATAACGCTGCCGCAATGCGGCACGGCGGCCGATTATAGGAGGAGATGCCACCACTGCAATGCAAGTTTGCGTTTTGGCGACATCACAGGGGAGATATCCAGCATCTGCATCGTCCCAGAAGGCATGAAATCAACCGCCACCGCCCCATCGGCAGTGTTGCGTAACATAGTCCCGAGCCTGCTGTAACGCTGCAGAACCTCGGGCGCGGGAAAGCCATAGCGATTGCCATATCCCGTCTGGGCAATGGCCAGATGAGGATGCACGGCAGCCAGAAAGGCCTCTGTGCTTGATGAGCGGCTTCCGTGATGCGGCATCAGCATCACATCGCTGGCCAGCTCCTGCTGCGTGGTGTTGTCGACAATGCTTGCTTCGGCCGATGCCTCAATATCCCCGCCCAGCAGCAGGCCTCGCCCGCCCGGCAAAGCCAGTCGCAGCAACAGCGAACTGTTGTTACTGTTGCCCGACGTATAATCCTTCGGCGGCCACAACACCTTCACTTCAACACCGGAAAAATCCACGCGATCGCCCTGTTGCAGCCAGCGCACTTTTCCCCCTTGCCTGAGCACTGCCCTGCGCAATACACCAATTCGATTGGACAGATGCATCTGCGGCACATCAGCCAGCCATAGCTCTCCGACCCTGTTCACGTGGTGTAGCAGGCTGAGCGCTCCACCCAGATGATCGGACTGCGCATGACTGATAAGCAGCACGTCGACATGCGCCAGGCCCATGTCGCGCAGGCCAGCGGCCAGTGTCGTGCCGGCATTGAAACGGCTACCAGGCTGGCCTGCCGCATCGATTACCATGACCCTGCCATCGGGTAGCAATAGTGAAGACGTAGCCCCCTGCCCCACATCCCAGGCGGTAAAGCGGGTCACAGCAGGCGGATTCTCAGCCATCACGGCAGCGCTATAAGCGCTCAGCGTCAGAAGCAACAGGCCGGCAGCAGGAATGCGCAGTCCGCGACCCAACAGCAGGGCAGCCAGCCCCATACCGCCCGCATAGGCCGCACTCAGCCATAAGGGGACGGCAGGCAACCAGATATGGCCACCCGGCCACTGGTTGATGTGCAGCAAAACCCGGTTGCCCGACTCAACACCTGCCGCGGCCAGAGAAAACAGGATATGCGCACCGCCATCCAGCCCCATCGTGGCCAGCAGCGCAGCCAGCAGGGAAAGCGGCAGAACGAACAGGGTATAAAGCGGAGTCATCAGCAGATTGGCCGGCAGGCTATACACCGGCAGGCGTCCGAAGACATGTGCCACCAAGGGCAGGGTTACCAGCGCCGCCATCAGGGTGACCACAAACAGGCCAATGACCCAGCGTCGCCATGCGGGTATCTCATTGTCAGCCGGCCCGTTCGCCCATAACAGGATGCCCGCCGTGGCTACAAAGGACAGCCACAGAGATAAGGAGCCGAGTGCCGAAGCATCCAGCAGCAGTATCAGCATCAGGGCAGCCAGCAGGGTGTTCATCGGTGCTGCCTGTGCACGTAACCACCAGGCGAGGGCTGCGGCAACCAGCATCATGGCGGCACGTTGGGTGGGCAAGGGCCATCCGGCCAGCTGCGCGTAAGCCAGTGCCAGCAACAGACCGCCAAGCAGGGCAATGCCGCGCACCGACAGATTTACAATCCACGCCTCGCGGCGCGTCAGCGCAAACCAGAAAAGCCCGAAACCCAAGGCTGCCACCAGACCGATATGCAGACCGGAAATAGCCAGCAGATGCGCCGCCCCAGTAGCGGCAAAGGCATCGTAGATACGCTCGGGAATCTGTTCCCGCTCACCAAGCAGTAAAGCCCTGATCACCCCGCCCTGATCAGATGGAAGACGCTTCAGTGCATACCTGATGCGTTGCCGGACTTGCTCCAGCCACGATGCGCCGGATGCGATACGTTGGACCTCCCCGCTACCCAGCAGGGCGATATGCTGATCAAAACAATAGGCTGCAAAATCGAAACCACCTGGATTCTGCTGATTGCGTGGCACATGCAACCTGCCCTGTACCTGAATCCGGTCGCCGGCCAATGTTGCCGGCCAAACATCAGCGACTTCATTAACGGAGTCCGAAGAATACCGCTTGTACACATACAACCAGATTCTGCCATGCAGCCTGGCACCATCGCTGCGTTGCACATCAGTCAACGTCAATCGCAGATAGCTGGCCTGCTGCTGTACCCCTGCCACCTCACCGCTGAACTCAATAGCGGCATCATGCCATGTATCGTCAACAGCGATCTGCCGGGCATCGGCCAGCAGACTGACCCAGCCCCAGCCAAGGCCGGCAAGCAGGAAAGCAGCGCCAAGAAATGCCTTTGTCTTTATTTTACGCTTTGCTTGCAGAATCAGAAGAAGGAGTGCTGCACAGGCCAGGCCGATCATCACCGGCCAATTCACCCAGTCGCAGCGCGCTACAGCCAGCCCTGCCACCCAGCCGGCCGCAGGCAAAAAAAGCGGCAGGGCTTGAGGCGAAATACGTTGCGTGTCAGGCCTCCGGGTAAACGACACGACCCCGTATCAGCAGGTCCTCACCAAGCATCTTGCGGCTCACATTGACAAGTCGGGGCGCATCCTTAACACGATCAACCCCTGTGCCCTGCCACAAGCCGACAGCATCGCTGCCGCCGATCAGAATCGGGGCCTGATACAGAACCATTTCATCGGTTAGTCGTGCCTCAAGAAAGGCAGCATGCAGACCGCCGCCGCCCTCCAGCAGAATCTGCCAGCGATGATCCACTGCCAGATGGCGAAGCATCAAGGGAATGCCATCCACCTTGACCACATCCACACCGGCCCGCTGCCAATCGGCTATATGGCGGTTCTCGTGACAGACATAGAGTCTGGCCGGCACCGAACCATCGGCAAAATGATAATCGGCATGGAAGGCCGGGGCATGCGAACCGAACATCACCCTGAGCGGCGGCCTGCCCACCAGCGGCACATCGCGCACAGTCAATGAGGGGTTATCTATACTCAGCGTGCCGCTGCCGACCAGAATGGCATGACACTGGGCGCGCAGGGCATGGGCATGCTTGCGGGACAACTCGCTGCTGATCCATTTCGAATCCATGCGGCGGGTGGCCAGCTTGCCGTCCAGCGACATAGCCGCCTTGGCAATCACATACGGCCGACCCAGCCTGTGGGCATAAAGAAAAGGGCGATTCAGGGCATCAGCCTCGGTCTCCAGCACATTAGCCGTAACCTTCACGCCGTGACCTTGAAGCCATGCTCCCCCACCGGCCATTTGAGGGTTTGGATCTGAGGATGCATACACCACACGGGCGATGCCGGCACGCAGAATGGCTGCTGTGCAGGGAGGGGTTCGCCCGGCCGCCGAACAGGGCTCAAGCGTAACGTAGAGGGTTGATCCAGTGGCACGCGCTCCGGCCATGGTAATGGCATCAACCTCGGCATGCGGCTTGCCCGGGCCGCGGTGCCAACCTGTGCCAGCCACCTCGCCGCCACTGATAATAACCGCGCCGACTGTCGGGTTGGGATGCGTGCGGCCGACACCGTTTGCAGCAAGCGCAAGCGCCTGCCGCATATACATTTCATCGTTCATGTGTTGCATCGCCTCCACCATATGTTAAAGATGGCGAGCGCGACCTCATCTGGCAAGAGACCACAATTGGAAAATTATACTGCCAGGGCTACCGGCCCCCATCCTCCATATCATCCCAGAATCCCTTCCTGCCACCGACGAGCAGAAGCAAGCCACCAATGAGGCAGCCACCCGCACCCAGAGAAAGGGGAATGATGACCTTTTGCCTTAAATGTGTTGCCGCTACAGCCGCATTATTCTTGCTCCAGTTGTCTCGCAGGGTGTAGTTGAAAGCACCATAGGCCAACCCCTGAATACCAAGCACAACCAGTATGAAACCTGCAACAGTAGTTCCTTTCATAGTCCATATTCTCCTTGAAACGCAGGTGAAACAATCTCCTGCTGTGCTCGCAGGTGCAGCGCAATCATGGTACTCAAATGAATCCCGTTGTCTGTACGCCATTCGTGTTATGCACACGCTGGAACAAGCTGCGAATTCATTTCCTGCTATATACAAGTCTGTTTCGATGCGCGGCAAAAAGAAAACGCCCCGCAGAAGCGGGGCGCTATCAGACCGGATAAACGCAATCAGTCGTGGTGGCAGCCGGCGCCATGAACATGGCCATGCTCCAGCTCTTCAGCCGTCGCATCACGCACATCAACCACCTTGATATCAAAGTTCAGGGTGACATCGGCCAGCGGATGATTGCCATCCACGGTCACGGTATCTTCACCGACTGCGGTGACAGTCACCACCTCGATGCCGTCTTCGGTTTCAGCTTCAAACTGCATGCCCGCTTCAAGCTTATCGACATCGCCGAACATATCGCGTTCCACTTCCTTGACCAGGCTGTCATCGCGAACGCCGTAGGCATCTGCAGGTTGCACGGTTACCTGAAAGGCATCACCGGCCTTCTTGCCTTCCATTTTGACTTCCAGTCCGGGAATCAGGAAGCCGGAGCCATGGATATAGACCAGCGGCTCATGCCCATCCGACGAATCGATAACCACACCTGCGTTATCGGTCAGTGTATAATCGAAGCTGACAACTTTCTGTTTACTGATTTTCATATTTCTTCTCCAATTTGCTTAGCCAGGCGCTTCGCAAAAGGAGGCGGCTGAACAGAATCGCGGCACACTGCCAGATTCAAGGCTGCGGGTCGAACCTCGAATTAAGGGGTGTTCAAAGATGGGTTATGCCCTACCCTGTTTACAGATCCAAGGCATGCTCGAAACCGAAACGACTCATATCCGGCATACGCAGCGGATAAAGCAGGCCGTCGAGATGATCCACCTCATGCTGTACGACACGCGCATGGAAACCATGAGCTTCCCGCTCCAGTGGCGTTCCATCGGCAGTAAAGCCGCTGTAGCGGATGGTGGTAAATCTCGGCACCTCGCCACGCAGGCCGGGCAGACTCAGGCAACCCTCCCAGCCTAATTCCTGCGTACTGTCCAATACGTCGATATGCGGATTGATCAGCACCGTATACGGCACCTCGGGCCGCTCGGGATAGCGCACATTGTCCGAGCCGCCGAATATCACCACGCGCAAAGCAGCGCCAATCTGCGGCGCAGCCAGCCCGGCGCCATCGTGCGCCTGCATGGTGTCGTGCATATCCTGAATCAGTTCGGATAATTCGACTGAGGAAAAATCCGTCACCGGCACAGCTGTTTGCAACAGACGTTCATCACCCATCGTAAGCAATGGCCGCACACTCATAGGGCCGGCTCTCTGAGCAGCAAGGCCCATGCTTCGCCATGTATGCCAAGGGCCTGCATCTCATCGCGCAGATGCCGCCGAGTCAGCGGGATTTCATCAAGGAACTGGCGTTTGCCATCACGAAAAGCCAGCCGCGCAAAGATACCGATGGCCTTGATGTGGCGCTGCATGGCAGTCAGGCGCAGCAAGCGATGCCAGTCATCCACATCGACAAAGGGTGCGCTCAGTGCAAGCGGAAGCGATGCAAAGAAGCTCTCACTCACCTCGCGGCGCATCTCCTCAGGATAATCCTGATAGCAATCATAGAGCAGTGAGGCGAGATCGTAGGTCACGGGACCTGCCACTGCATCCTGAAAATCAATCACCCCGAGCGGCAGGCCACCTAGTCCATCCAACTGAGGCAGCATCAGGTTGCGGCTGTGATAATCCAGATGCACCGGCACACGCGGCAGAGCCGCCAGTTCCGTCAATATCGCCAATAGGGCTGCATGAAAAGCATCACGCTCAGCCTGCGACGGGGTATAAGCAGCCACCTGCGGCAGATACCAGTCGAGATACAGATCGCATTCGCGCTGCATGCGCGGCACATCAAACACAGGCAGAGCTTCGGGAACTGCCGCTTGCAGCAAGTGCAACTGGCGCAGCGCATCACGCATCAGGGGCGCAATATCGCCGCCCTGCCGCAAATGCGCGGCCCAGGTCACATCACCAAAGTCCTCCAACAGCAGAAAACCCTCTTCATGTTCCTGCGCAACAAGTGCCGGGGTGCGCAAACCGGCCTGAGCCATCCAGCCAAGCACGCGCAGAAAAGGCTGCACATCCTCCTTCTCAGGTGGCGCATCCATCAGCACATAATTCACATCATTACATTTAATTCTGAAGTAGCGGCGGAATGAGGCATCGCCTGCCAAAGATGCAATCGTGCATGCTTGGCCAAACACCTGCTGCGCCCAGTCTTGCGCCTTATCTCGTCGAGTGTCCTTATTCACGCATCAACAAGCCGTTGATGCCCAGTTTTTCCTTGAGCTGGGATTTTGCCCCCTCGGCCTCGGCCATCCCGGTGTATGCAGCCGTGAACACGCGGTAACGCGTTCCCATACTCGGCACCTGGGCCTCGCTGACCGTGGCCTTGATACCGGCCAGAGCCATGCGATTGAGCAGCACCTCGGCATCGCTGCGCCGGACAAAGGACCCGACCTGAAGTCGATAGGTCGCCATGTCAGCAACAGGATTATTGTCTGTATGCCCATCACTTGCCTGACTTGTCAGCTTGCTTATTGCGGCATGCCCCTCGTGACTTTCTTCACCACCGGACTGCACTGCCGCCGGTCCCGTATCACCCAGCGGTTGCGGCATCACCTTCTGCTTGGGAAGTTCGCTGTAAAAGGTTAAATCCCCGATCCGCTCGGCTGCTGCCTTTTTGGCGGCAGGCTTTTCACGCTCAAGGCTTGCGGCAAGCTGCTGTTCAAGACCCGAAATATGCTTTTCCAACCCCTCAATGCGGGTTTGCAACTGCACCTTTTCGGCCTGCAGCGCGTGCGTCGAATTCTGCGTATTGCCAGCCATGTAGCCGCCGCTAAAAGCCAAAATAGCCGTGAACAAAAGACTAACCGCCGTCATCACGGCCGGAAGACGCCCTGTGACGGGTTTCTTCTTAACCTGTGCCTGCACCTGGGCAAAGTCACGCTTAGCCATGGATCAAGCCACCAAGCAAACAGAATCGGGGCACTACATGCGCTCCGGCGCATCAACGCCAAGCAATTCCAGTCCGTTGGCCAGAACCTGACGCACGGCACGCACCAACAACAGGCGGGCCTGTGCCAGCGCAGCATCCTCGACCACCACACGATGCTTGTGGTAAAAACTGTGCAGACCGGCAGCCAGTTGCATCAGGCTGGTAGCCACACGATAAGGCTCCAGTCGACTCGCGGCCTGTTCCAGCACCTCAGGCCAGGCAAGCAGTTCACGCACCAGGCGGCGCTCCTCTTCACTGGTAAGCGGCGATACGTCCACACTGTCCGGAGACAGCGCTACAACGCCCTCTTCCTCTGCCTTGCGCTGGATAGCGCAAACACGGGCATGGGCATATTGCACATAATATACGGGGTTCTCATCGTTCTTCTGCTTGGCGATTTCCAGATCGAAATCCAGCTGGCTCTCCACACGACGGGTCAGGAAATTGAAGCGCACCGCATCCTTACCCACCTCATCAACCACTTCGCGCAGGGTGACAAAGGTGCCGGCCCGCTTGGACATGCGCACAGGTTTGCCTTCACGCGTCAGGTTAACCATCTGAACCAGTACCACTTCAGGCTGATGCTTCTTGCCGGTAAGGGCCTGCATGGCCGCCTGTACACGGCTGACATAACCACCGTGATCCGCACCCCAGATATCAATCAGACGATCAAAACCGCGATTGTGCTTGTCGGTATGGTAGGCGATATCGGCAGCAAAATAGGTCGGCGTCCCGTCCTGCTTGGCCAAAGGCCTATCCACATCATCACCATAGTCGGTGGTGCGGAACAGCCATTGCTCCACAGGCTGATAATCCTCAACCTCCTTACCCATCGGTGGAGGCAGGGTGCCGAGATAAACCTTGCCATCGTCGCGTAGTTGCTTGATCAGCCCCTGCACGGCACCGCTATCGTGCAAGGTCCGCTCTGAGAAATAGGTATCGAAACGGATACCGAGGGCAGCCAGGTCGTCGCGGATCATGGCCAGCATGCAATCAATACTCAGGCTTGAAAGCAGTGCGTCGCGCTCATCTTCAGGCAGCGCAGCAAGCGTGCCGAAATCATGTTCAGCCAGAATCTGCCTGGCTCCATCCACAACATAATCGCCGGGATAGCAACCCTCCGGGAGTTCCTCGTCAAAACCGGAGATGGAGAGTTCGCGCATGCGGAACCACATGGAAGCAGTCAGTTTGCCGATCTGCGCACCGGCATCGTTGATATAATACTCGCGTGACACATGCACACCACGTGCCGCCAGCACACTGGCCAGTGCATCGCCCACCACAGCACCTCGGCCGTGACCGACATGCATCGGCCCGGTTGGATTGGCAGACACAAACTCCACGCAAGCTGAAGGCCCATCGCTGTCTGTCACGCGGCCGTAGGCATTGCCCTGCGCCATAATACGCGCCAGCACCGAAGCTTCACTGGCTTCCTGAAGGTGAATGTTGATAAACCCGGGACCGGCGATATCCGTGGAAGAAACAGCCGGTGGCCACTGCACTAGCTCAAGCAGACGCACGGCCACATCGCGTGGCTTGCTGCCCAGCTTGCCGGCCAATGGCATGGCAATATTGCAGGCATAATCGCCATGTTCCCTGATCTTCGGGCGAGTCAGAACAACCTGCGGTGCGCTTGCCGCATCATGTTCGCCACCATGCTCAGCGAGCAGTGCTTCAACGGCCAGTTGTAGAGATGATTCCAGTTCCTGTTTCACAATGCCTCCGTGGGCCGCGCATCATACACATCATGTCACCGGTAAAAAACGACCAAAGCAAAAAAAGAGGCCGGCATTTGCCGACCTCTCCGAGGATAAACGATTTGCCCTAAGCGTATGACTTAAGGCTGCGAGTCAGACTTTTCAGCATCTCCAGATCAACATGCAGGGGATCCTTCTTGCCCTGCCTAATCTTCAACGTCGTGCCCTCACGATGCTCAATCGAGGTTTGCTTCCTTACGGCTGCGCCGTATGCGCCCTCGACTGCATCAAGATAATCGTTAACTGCCTGTTTTACGGCCATTATTTAACTCCTTTGTGAACCAGAGCCTGGGATCAGGCCCGTCATGAAGTGCAACATAAAACGGTTTTGTGACCGGATTATGTCAATTGGTAAACAAACGCTTCATGTTCAGTTTAATTTATTGAGGAATAAAAAGGGCCGACCAAGCCGACCCTTGGGAAGATATTGAGGCTCTTTATCAGCCTGCTTTGAGCATATTGGTCAGGTTGTACAGTGTTCCGAGATCAATAAGTTGCGGGGCTTTCATGCCCTGCTTGATCACCAGATCCGTACCTTCCCGATGCTCGACTGAGGTATTCACCCTTACACCGGCGCCATGCTTCTTCTCGACGGCATCCAGATAGTTGGCAATCGCATGCTTGATAACATTGTTAGACATTGGTTCTCTCCTGTCTGAACGTAATACCGGCAACGTAGGACATTATTGTGACGCGTGTGTGTCGTTTACATAAAAAAACATTTAATTTTCAATTAATTAACAATATGATAAATTGTGACATACATCACACTTCCAGAACAATACAATCGGACTAACGCTGGCAATTCGGGCAATAAAAGGTACTACGCCCAGCCTGCACAATACGGCGAATACTACCTGCACAGTGCGGGCATTTCTCTCCTTCCCGGCCATAAACCGCAAAGTTATGTGAGAAATAACCGGGACTACCGTCCACCCGGGAAAAATCGCTGATCGTGCTACCGCCAGACGCAATGGCTTCGCCTAACACCTCACGCACCACATCGACCAAACGGAACAGACGCACCGCACTGATTCGCCCGGCAGCGCGCTCAGGATGGATGCCGGCACGAAACAATGCCTCACAGGCATAGATATTGCCCACCCCGACCACAACCTGCGCATTCATCAATAATGGTTTGATCGGACCTTTGCGCCCACGACAGAAGGCCATGAGTCTCTGGCCGTCAAAGTCATCGCCCAAAGGCTCGGGACCGAGCTTGGCAAACCACGGATGCATCTCCCAAGAATCGGTCGCCATCAGCCCTGCATAGCCGAATCGGCGTGCATCACGATAGCTCAAGCACTCATTTCCAGAAAGTTCAAAACGCACATGTTCATGGGCAGTTAAAGGTGTTTGTGCAGGTATGACATGAAATTTTCCCGTCATACCCAGATGCCAGACAAGCAACAGATCATCAAAAAAGAATTGCAGATATTTCCCGCGTCGTGCTACGCGCTCACAGCATCGCCCGACCAGCCGCGACATGTCCGGCAGCGCATAACGCAGATCAGCACGAAAGCATTGAACCGCCTCGATGCGCCGGCCCGTCAGGTGCGGTGCCAGCCCCCTGCATACGGTTTCAACCTCAGGTAACTCGGGCATGTTTTCTTCTCCTGCTAGAAGTAGCGACGGTAGCGCAACATGGCACTGGCCGGTGCATGGCCGAACTCCGATTGCGATACCCCCACTGCACTCACCCCCTTGCCCGTCGCGATAAGCAGTGCAAACAGCAGGTCCGATTCGTTGCTCAGCGAATAGATAAAGCTGACCTGGTGCAGCAAGGATAGCGACGTGTTATTACCGGCGCCCTTCAGGCCGCTGGCAAGCATCAGGTAATTACCGCTCAAGAGCGGCGTCATGGTCCGGTTGAGGGACATACCGAGGACATGACGCCCGAGTTGCTGCTGTAGCCCGTAGCGCACTGCCCGGTCGTTCGATATTGCGGCAAGCTCCGCCTCACTGGCAGCACCGGCACTGTTTTCGTACCACTCCACCGTAAGCGTGGTGCTGTCCTCAAACTGGTAATCGATGCCGCTGACCCACCATACCGAGCCGTGCTTCGCCGTGGTGTAGCGCCCCTCAAGGCGCCAGCCGACGCCGCCGACATCGGTTTCGAACGAGGCTCCGGACACGCTGTCACCGAGCACGGATCCGGCAAGCAGCGCCACCTCCGACGATTCACCGACCTGCTGCCGGTAATGAACCGCACCGCTGGCCCGGGTGACCACTTGCCGGTTCAGGGGCGGCACAAAGACAGCGGTCAGCGACGAGAAGGCTGAGGGAAACCACTTAAGGGTGGCGGCATCGATGCCCGGCTTGTAATCGGTATCGAGATCGGTCGGCGCAAAAGCACCGAAAACGTTCAGCGGCTGCCAGAAGCGGCCGCTTCCCCAATCGATCGGCTGACGACCGACGGCAAACGTGATGTTCTTAGCACGCAGCTTGTAGAAAGCCCTGTCGAACTCGTAGCGGATGCGGGTGGTATGATTGCTGGTCTGATTGTTCTGCCAGTTCCCGGAAAGCTTGTCGCTACGGAACAGATCGCTCGATTGCAGGCTGGTGACAGGATAGCGCACGAAGTTCTGCCTGAGCGTCTTAAAATGCAGCGACCATTCATGCGCCTGAGCGGCATCGTCGAGCATCAAGCGGAGGCTTTCCTGGTCGAGCAGTTGCGTGTTGTTGCCGCCGGGCAGATGGCCGATGTCGCCGGGCTGGCTTCGGGCGCCACTGCCGAGCAGCGAAACCCGCCCTGTCAGATCGACTGCATCCGCCAGCGCAGGAAGCATCAAGAGGACGAGGGCAAGAAGACCCCGGCTAAGCCTGCAGTTCACGGATTCAATTCCGTTTGTCGCCGATAATCGAGCCGTCGTGCAGAGTGATAATCCGTTCGGCCCGATCCATCACGCGTGGATCGTGGGTGGAGAAGATGAAGGTCGTTTTCTCTTCGTGCGAGAGGCTGTGCATGATGTCGAGCAATGCAGCGGCGTTCTCCGAATCGAGGTTGGCGGTCGGCTCGTCGGCCAGCACCAGCCGCGGCCCTGGTGCCAGGGCGCGAGCCACCGCTACACGTTGCTGCTGGCCGCCGGAGAGCGCTGCAGGACGCCGCTGCATCAGTTCTTTCAGGCCGACCAGTGCCAGGTAGTGCTCGGCGCGTTCGCGTCGCTCCTGCAATGGTCGCCCCTGCAACACCATGATCAGTTCAACGTTCTCCAGCGCGGAAAGCACGGGCACCAGATTGTAGGCCTGAAAAATAAAGCCGAGCTGGAAGAGGCGAAAATCAGAGAGTGCCGCCTCATTCAGGTTGGTGAGATCGGTGCTGTTAAGATGCACATGGCCGGAGCTCGGCGCATCCAGCCCGCCGATGATGTTGAGCAGCGTGGTCTTGCCGGAGCCGGAAGGACCAACGAGGGCGGTAAACTCGCCCTCTTCCAGCACCAGATCAATGCCCGTTAACGCCTGCACCTCCACCTCGCCCTGGCGATAGCATTTGCCGATATCCTGCAGTGTCAAAAGCGCCATATCGCCATCTCCTCGTACCTGTTCATGTGCGTAGCGCCGCAACCGGCGCCACCCGGGCCGCCTTGAGCGCCGGATAGATTCCGGAGGCCAGGGTGACGGCAAAAACGATGACAGTCAGCTGAATCACCCGCCCCTGCGATAATTCGGTGTAAATCACAGGATCCATGAAGGTTCCTGCAATGGACATCTCGCCCCCCATCAGGGCCGAAAAGTCGATACCATGGGTGGATATCCACCAGTGAGCGCCACCTCCGACCAGCCAGCCGATCACCACGGCCAGCACACTGAGTAAGACCGACTCGCACATCACCAACAGCAACAGGTGATATCGGCCAAGCCCCAGCGCGCGCAACAGACCGAATTCGCGCGTCCGCTCGAGAACACTCATCAGGACGGTATTGAGAATACCAAACACCACCATGATCAGGATCAGGGTTAAAAAGACATAGTTTCCCGCATCATCAATAACAATAAATTGCACCAGCTGCGGCATCATTTCGTGCCAGTCCAACACAGCGACATCTTCACCGGCCATCGCAGATTGGATCAATCCTTTCCACTGGGCCATACTGTCCGGATCGTTGAGGAATACGGAAAAACGTGTCACTGGCAGTTGTTCCGCAACAGCGCCCTCACCTGTAAGGAAACGCCGGGCAAAATCGATATCGCTGAGCACCAGGAAGTCATCGAGTTCGTCAACGTGAGAGTCGAAGATGCCTCGCACCCGGCCGAGTTGCGCCTGCGAGTCCCCGCCCTGCGTACCCGCCATCAGCACCACCTTGCCGCCGACCTTGACCTTGAGTTTGCGCGCCATACCGTCACCGATCAGCACACCTCGATGATCATCGGCTTCGAGCCAGTGGCCGGCGATCATTTTCGGCTTGAGCATCGCCACCCGCGGGTCGCTGACAATATTCATACCCTCAAGACCTGCACCAACAGAGTTGTTGGCGCTGCTGGCCAGCAGCTGCAGCGAGATGCGTGCTTCCACACTGCCTGCGATATGCAAAGCTTCCAGCTTCGCCTGCAGGCTGTGCCCATCGGCGAGATATTTGTAGTTAGCCGGCGCTTCGAGATAGCCGGGGACCTGTACCGCAAGATGGCCTTCGCCGAGCTTGATGGCATTGCGAATCATGGAATTATGGCTGCCGTCGCCAATACCGATGGAAACCACCGCCAGACCGAAGCCAATGGCGATGGAACTGAGGGTGATGATAGTGCGTCGTCGGTGACGCCAGAGATTGCGCCAGGCCAGTTTCACCAGCATAAAGAACGGCATATGGCTGCGCTGCCGGCTCATCGCAACACCTCCGCGGGCTTGAGCCGCACCGACCGCCAGGCGGGAATCAGCGAGGCAACGAAGGTTACGGCGAACATCAACAAGCAGGCCTCGACGATCTGTCCCGGTTCCAGGTAACCCTTCATCACCGGTTCGAAGACCATGCCAGCCCAGTCGTAGCCATCGGGCATGCTGGCGCTGAAGTCGATGCCATGTTCCTCGAGATAGCGTGCCAACAATGTGCCGAGCACCGAACCGACCACTGCCGATATCAGGGCCAGGAAGAACGACTCCAGCAATACCATCAACAGCAGCCAGCGACGCTTCATGCCGAGACAGAGCAGGATGCCGAATTCGTGAGCCCGTTCATGCACCGCCATCAGCATCGTGTTAAGCATGCCCAGCGAGGCCAGGCCAACGACGATCAGGCCGATCAGCAACAGCATCGAGCGGCTCAACTGCAACATGTCCGAGATGGCCGGGGTTAGTTGCCGCCAGTTGCGCACCACAGCCAGCCCCCCCAGCTTATCCAGCGGCTGCGCCACCTGCAGGGTCTGCATCTCGGCATCCAGTGCCGCCTGCACTTCGGGCAGTGCGTCGATATCCTCCAGCTTGATTGCCAGTTCGTGGAAGCCGCTATCCAGATACATCAGTTGCCGGTAGGCCTTGATCGACATCAACACGCCCATGCGATCGAAGTTGGGCTCCAGCGGCCGGAGCACCGCGGCCACACGGTAGAGGTTGTTGCCGATGCTGCCGTCGGCTGCCTGAGTCACCAGCACCAGCTCGCTGCCGGGACTGAGTTTCATGTTCTTCGCCAGTTGCGCGCCGACCACAACATTGTAGCGGACCAGCCCGGTCGAGGTGGTGTCGGCAATACCGAGATTCACCTCACCACTGCGCACATGGCTCAGCGTGGTGGTGACTTCCGCTTCGCGCTCAGGGTCCACCGCCTTGATCAATACACCGGTGGAAGTGGTGGCAGAGCTGGCGAGCCCTGCCGCGTAAAGCCTTGGCGCAATATGGATGGTGGGGAAATCGCGTTCGATGCGTTCGAGATAGGGCCAGGGTAGTGTGGCGTAAAGGTCCTGATCATCGATAAAAGCCTGGCGGTGAATCTGCAGATGGCCGGTGGTCACCTCGGTTGCATACTGCACCATCTGCCGCGTCATCCCCTCCAGCAACGAGGCATAGAGAATCACCATAATCAGACCGCCGACCAGCGCAGCAATAGTCAGCACACTGCGCACCGGGTTGCGCCAGATGTTGCGCCAGGCGATGAACAGCAGGATGAACAAGCGCCCGAACGGCGATGCAGCTCCTAAATTATGCATCTACCCGCCTAGCGTCGCTTCTGGAGGTTTTGCAGGGAGAAGAAACCCGCCTCCAGCGGCACGCCGAACCTGATATCCTGATAGAGAATCACGGTTGATTCTTCCGGCTTATCCTCCGGTTGCAGGCTCAGACGCATGGGCACAGCACGGCCGTCGATCGTCCTGTCCTGATCAAAGCTCAGTGTGCGGATTAGTGCCCCCTCCTCGTCGAAATAGCGTGCACGGTAGGGAGCCAGCGTCTGCTGGTCGATCTCCATCACGACCTTGCCCCAGACCACAGCAGCGTTCGGCTTGGGCAAGGAGCTTATTTCGTAGATCAACTTACCGTCGCGCTTTCCTTCGAAGGTAATGCTGGAATTGTAGTCGTCCTCGTAAGTGCTCTCCTTCACCAGATCGTCGTTGGTGAAGTGGCTGCCCATCCACGAGCCGGACATCATGCTCGACGGCACTTTGGTCACGCGGTTGATCTTGGGTAGATAGTTCCAGATGTTGCCAATCACTTTCAAGGTAGCGATACCGCGATCCTTGACCGGCTCGCGGATCACCACGAGAGAGTATTCCTTGCCCCGCGACCAGGCTTCCAATGTCATGCTGCGCTCGTAGCGACGGGTCTTGACCGTCATAGTCATATTGGCCCGGGAGGTTTCGCCACGCCAGAGCTCGTCAATATGATGGATCAGCTCTTCCACCTGCATAGCGTGGGCTGGCTGCGCCACGGCAGCCAGAATGGACAGCGCTATCGTCCATGCCATGCCATACCTGCTGAATTCGCGAATCGTCATGAATATCTCCCGTCTGATCGCCAGTTCCTTTACAATAGCTGCTTCCGGAGCTGTTCGGAACAGCAGATTTGACGCATGGCTTTATTCGGAACACTGTTTATCCATTGCATGCTTGAGGGGTGTTATTGGGTATGGAGAAATTGAGGCTATGTATATGAAGAAAACAATGATTTAATTCCTTGCATCAATAACAACCACCTATGAAAATAAATTATGCCAGCTAATCATCACATCGATCATAAAACCAAGCTCATCGTCACAAGATGGGAAGGTATTGCGCGTGATTTCGAGATCATAGATGCAATCAAGAAATACCAAGAGGAAATCCAAAACAAACCCGACTACATTCATTACAATGAAGTCGTGGATTTTAGAAAGATGACCAGTACCCAAATTACTGTTGAAGGAATAAAAAAGATTGCTCACATTGCATCAACGACCGATCACAGTGAAACCACTAGAAAACTCGCCTTGATTGTCAACTCTAACTTGGCATTCGGTCTTGCGAGAATGTATGAGACTTACAGGAAATTTTCAAAAAATGCCAATAAAGAGATTGGTGTATTTAAAAATGAAAAGGATGCATTTGAATGGGTTCAAAAATAATGCATCTCGAAGGGTAATCTGGGGTCAAACTTTGCAAACCAGCATATTGGGCATCAGTCTTATCACCTGAATCCGCAAATCAGACCCGAATTCCAAAAAGACTTTATCTGGCCTTTGCAGCCACAGCGCCGCAGGAGCCCTCGCCATTTTCCGGTTGCAGGGTGACATGCGCAATTCCTACAGCATCAAGTGCTACCAACAATTGCGGCAGCATCTGCGGCCATGCCTGCATATGATCGACGTGCACATGCGCAGAAAGTGCCAGTCGCCCGTCAGGTAACGTCCAGACATGCAAGTGATGCACATCGTCCACACCTCTCACGCCGAGCATGCTCTGCCTTATTTCTTCCATATCGACGCCTGCTGGAACCCCATCCATCAGTTGCAGCGTGGTGTCACGTACCAGTCGCCAACCACCCCAGACAAGAATCACTGCTACGACAAAGGACAACAACGGATCAATCGGCATCCATCCAGTCGATACAATAACCACGCCAGCGGTAACAGCAGCGACTGAACCGAGAAGATCACCCAGCACATGCCAGTAAGCCGCACGTGTATTGATATCATGCCCACCGTGCAGCCAGCGAAGAATGACCACATTAACCAGCAGGCCAGCAAAGGCGACGGCCAGCATCAGGCCTCCCTGCACATGTGGCGGCGATTGCAGCCGCTCCACTGCCACCCAGACGATCCAGCCGGCGACAAACAAAAGTGCCAGCCCATTCACCTGTGCAGCCAACACCTGTGCCCGCCCGTAGCCATAGGTCATGCCGGCATGCGCCGGGCGGCTGGCAATGCGCTGCGCCAGTGCTGCCAGTGCCAGCGCCGCAACATCGGAAGCCATGTGCACGGCATCAGCCATCAAGGCGAGAGAGCCCGAAATCCAGCCACCGACAGCTTCGATGACGGCAAACAGTGTGGTTAGAAGGAGTGCGAAATTCAGCGGGGAATGCCCGGAGTGTGAATCGGAATGTGAATGGTTTTCCATACTCAGCGCATCCTCATGAAGAACTTAACGGGTGCGCTTGAAAGACATCACCCTGCCATCGTCCAGTCGCGGATCGCTGGGTGGGAAGTTCAACTTCAGGCTCTCACCATCTTCCGCCAGAACGATATACACCGGCCCGCCCCAGCGATCACCAACAGAAAATCCGATGCCGTGATCCTTGTTGTTCTCCACGGCGGTCAGCAGACGAAGCGGCGGATTCTCGTCCGGCATGCTCAATTTAAGGCTCTCATCTTCATAGATAGTGAGGCTTGAGCGCCCATCCAACTGCTGCCAATCACCTTGCAGACGAAGCAAGAGTTGCTCATCCACCGGGTCATCCATTGCTGTACAGGCTGAAAGAGTCATAAGGAGAAGCAGAAAGGGAAACAGGCGTCTGAGTATCACAGAAGGTCGTCCTTGAATTTGAATATCTGGTCGGTCACTGCGATGTTATCCTGATCGTCCTTGAACATGCTCAGTGTTTCACGCACCACACCACGTTCGAACACCAGCTTGAATCCGTAGGCATAAACAACACCGCCCAGACGCGGAGAGCGCTGGTCAAATTCGGGTTTTATTTTTTGCAGTTTTCCAAAACGCTCCTGCAGGGAGGCAAGCTTGTCGCGCCATGCCTGCCTGTCATGCCCGGCAAGGAATGCATCGCCATACAGCGGCATGGCTGCATCCCAGTCCTGCGTCTGCATGGCTGCATGCATCTGCTGCGCCAGCATCGCGGCACTATCCTGCCGACCTTCCTGCGACAAACAGCCGCCAAGCAGCAAGACGATGCACAATGGGGCGCACAGGCCGAGCAATCCAATATATCGTTTCAAAGTAAATCCTCCGGATATGCCAAGACTAGCGTTGATACGAGCGCGAGGCACCCCCGCATGATAGCAGGCATCCTCACAGGGAAATTTCGAAACGCAGCAAGGCGACCCGAATGGTTGAGGCCGCAGCATCACCGCCGGGATTCAGTATCCATTGCATGGAGGGCTGCAGGACAAGACCGGGATACAAATCCGCGTGCCAGGCAAGTTCGATGGAGCTCTCGGTTCCCGTGCGGGTATACGCATTGGCCACCGCCAGACCGAGTTCGTCATCCCGGCGCAGCGGTAGCGCGCCTTTAAGATGCAGACCGGCTCCTATATAGCGGGTAATCTCATTGCGCTTTTTCGGCACCCAGCCAAATTGAGCAAATCCGCCCAGATCGCCGCCACCTGAAAAAGAATAAAGCGGCTGATCAGCCAACGCGTACAAGCCATAATCAGAACTGAAGGTTTGCCCGGCATATGATTTCTGGGCGCTATGCTGCCATGCACCCAGCTTGTAGCTGCGGCCTTCGTCAGGGTGAACGCCGGCTTCCGCAATGAGCATATACCCCTCTGCCGAGGAAAGACTGCGTGTTGCCGGATCACCATCATAGACCGCCGTCTGCACATACCACCCATCCTGCGTCGTCAGCTTCAGACGGAAACCCAATCCAGCTTGGGGAAACAGTGAAGTTGCTACATTACCCGATATTTCCGGACCAATACCGAACGATGAATTCAGGAAAAGACTGGCATATTCGGAAGCATAAAAATCCGAGTTCAGATCATGCAGGCCGCCCAGCAACGATACAGCCCCATCGGCAAGCTGCTGCTCGTACCACGCCTGATGGATAATAAACTGGTTGCGGGCCGTCTCGATATTACTAACTGCCTGAAGATCACCAATTACTGTTGCCGATGGAAACCCGCCATGATTAAACAGTCCGTATATAAAGAATGTTCCGCCAGGCCATAAGCCAGCCGCTTCGCTATCCAGCGCAGCAGTCAGATCAAGATTGTCCTGATAGATGGTATCCTTGCGCTGACTAACCAGTCCGGGATCCAGATTGCGCACAAACTCACCAACATAGGTCACATCCAGGTTCAGGCCATGCGACTGCATCTGCTGCCGCAGCCCGCCCATATCACCACCCAGGCCATCAGCCTGCAGTGCCCCCGGCAAGCAGGAAAGCGACAAGAATCCCAAGGCGAGGACTCTGCCTATATAAGCCAGCATTTAACGCTCCTGTATCCTGATATGAATTGAATAGGGCTTGGACGATTCCCCGCCCTGCAAATTTACCTCTACGCAATCAAAACACGCACTACAAAATATATCCAAATATGACCACGGCGACGGAAACTAAAACAACACCGCACCTGTTGGCAACAAATAGAGTTGTCCGGTTTTAGAGCACAAGGGTTGTCCGGTTTGGTTTTGGTTCATATTGCTGCCTTCAGCCTTGGTAGTGGTCGTTCCGGCTTGCTGGCCTTGGGCTTCAGAAGAGGCTGAAACTCGGCGAGTTCTCTTGGCCCGTGGAAGATGGCCATGTTGCCATCGGTATAGCAGTGAACACGCACTCTGGCTTTGACATAATGGTGTAGGTATTCA
>Ga0100382_1000462_pt1 | contig 30876 bp, 32 predicted proteins | sample CryGeymeta201506_FD_81566 | JGI IMG/M metagenome (GOLD analysis project Ga0100382, IMG submission 81566) | Groundwater microbial communities from Crystal Geyser aquifers in Utah, USA - Crystal Geyser metaG 2015-06 | ecosystem: Environmental > Aquatic > Deep subsurface > Groundwater | place: USA...
ATTGAGGAGACGTATCGCTGGTTCCTCGAGAATGTCGAGAAGGCACGTCTGTAAGCCAGCTATCCCAAGCTAGTCTGTATTCATGCCCGGACGTTCAGCTCGGTCTTTTCCAGATAACGGGTCAGTACGTTTATTGACTTCCAACCGCCCGCCGGCATGATCGCTGCTGTATCAAAACCGCTCTTCGATAAATCGTAAGCGCTGTTTTCAACCCACGTGAGCGCGGGGCAGGAGCTCGTCGACGCGCGAAGCCGGATGGCCATTGGCTAGACTGGTGAGCGTCGCGGTCAGCCAAGTGTGCGGGTTGATGCCGGTGAGTTTGCAGTTCGTATCCATTCGGTGAGACGCGCGGGCGGATTGGATTTTATGCTGCTATGGCGGCGTTTTGAGCGGACCAGTTCCATGGCAGGAGCTGGTCGAGCTTGCTGACCTGGCAATCAGCGATCCGGGACAGCACATCGGCGAGCCATGCCTGCGGATCGACATCGTTGAGCTTGGCGGTCTGGATCAGTATGTAGATGATGGCGGCGCGCTGGCCTCCGCGATCGGAGCCGCAGAACAGCCACGCCTTGCGGCCGAGCGGGATGCAGCGAAGGGTGCGCTCGGCGGCGTTATTGCTGAGGCAGACCCGGCCATCGTCGAGGAAGCGGGTGAACGCGTCCCAGCGTCTGAGCATGTAGAAGCAGGCCTTGGTGAGGTCATGGCCGCGCGAGAGCTTGCCGACCTGCTCGGTGAGCCAGGTGTGGAGCTCTGCCATCAGCGGCGCGCTGAGTTCTTGCCGAACCGCGAGCCGCTCGGTGGGGCTCTTGCCATTGATGGCGCGCTCGATGTCGAACAGGGCGTCGAGGTGTTGCACGGCTTCGAGCGCGTTCGGATAGATCATGGCGCTGCGCTGGCCGCGGCTCTTCTTGCGGGGAGCTTACGACATCGGCAAGCTCGAAGAACTTGCGGCGCGCATGGGCAAAGCAGCCAGCCTCGAGCACGGGACCAGGGTCGCGGCTTTCGCGATAGAGCTCGTTGTATCCGCCAAAGGCATCGGCTTGCAGTATCCCGGACCACGCCGCGAGATGGGCCTGCGGGTGCTCGCCGCGTCGGTCGCGCGAGTAGTGGAACAGGGCAGCTGGTGGATCAGATCCGGCGAAGGGGCGATCATCGCGCACGTATCTGCGATGGATCCAATGCATGCCTGCGAGCGACGGCCGCAACCCTCTCGCCGCCGGGCCAGCACTGCGCCACAATCGACGCCTTCTGCGCGTCGGACCAGTCGCGGCGCTTGCCAGCGCCAGTGAATACCTCGAACCGCCGAGCGCCATTGCTCACAGGATCATCACCAGAGATTATCATAGGAGCAGCGCCTCACCCAACATCAGGGCGCAGAAACTCGGCGCTTCACATCAGCCGCGCAAGGTGGGCTCAGGACATCGCTTACTGACCAGCGCGCCGCCTAGCTCCAACTCGATCGCGCTGGCTCTGGAGCTTCTGCGTTGCGATGCCCGCTTGCTCGCCACAGTCGGCGGCGATGGCTCTTGCTCCTCAAGGACCGCTGGCACGAACATAGGTGCCGCGCGAGGTGCGACTGGCAGCGCGATACCGCGCTCCTCCATCTCCTTGCGCAGCAGGCGGCGCCAAGTGAAGAGCTGGGATACCGACATGCCATGGCGGCGCGCCACCGCGCTCACACTCTCCGTGCCCGAATAGCTCTCCGCGACGATCGAGGCCTTCACCTCCAGCGGCCAGTCCCGACGCTTGCTGACACCGGTGAAAACCTCGAAGCGCCGCACACCGCTGATACCAGCATCATCACATGACATCGTCATAGCACCAGCGCCCCTCAACAATCAGGGCGCGGAAACTCGGCGCTTCACGTCACCCGCGCAAGGTGGGGCCGAGACATCGCTTACGATAAATGTTGAGCAGCGCCAACCTGCATCGAGTGTTTGCTGAACGACGCAACTTGGTCCGCCCGCGGGCCGGAGCGACGCGCCGCCTCCTTAATCACGCGTCGCGTTGTCGTCGTCTCAAGACGGCTATCAATCACCTTGCCTTGGTAGATCGGGCAGAACAGCCATTCGATCTTGGAGCTTCGGTAAGCCAGCCATTGTTTGAGTAAATCAGCGGTCCGTTTCGACGTGAACGCGATCCGTCCCTGGGACCAAATGCCCTATAAGGCGCATTTCGGGCCTTCGCGCTAAGCGAGCCAAAGGTCACATTTCGGCAAGAAGCACGTTTGGATCTGTGAAAGCAGTGGCTGCCAGAGGTCTTCCCCCACCAGACCATATGACCTAGTCCGTCCGCCACAAGTGTCGCCCAAGGGGGTTTTAAATTGAGCAGTTTTAAACAGATTCCTCGTCCGGGATCCTACCCTTCTACCTCGCGTCCGAGGGCGCTTGACCTTCGGACCCAGTGGCTGTGGATTGGAGTTTTCATGCTGGCGCTCGCATTGTTAGGCGGCAGTTCGCGGCCCGATCCAATACAGAATGCGCTGCTGCGGCCAGTGTGTGCACTATTGCTGATCCCCGCGCTCGGCAACTTGAAGCACGCCTATCTGGTGGGCTTCAAGGTGCCTCTGGCACTTCTTGGGCTGACACTGCTATGGATGATCATTCAACTTGTGCCGCTGCCCCCGAGCCTGTGGCAGGCGCTCCCGGACCGCTCCATAATCGCCCAGATTGATCGGCTTTCCGACTTTGTTCGCATTTGGAGACCGATCTCCCTCACCCCGTTCCGGGGGCTCGATACCCTGTTCGGTCTGATTATCCCATTCGCCGCCTTGCTTCTTGCTCTGACGCTGAAAATTCCAGCCCGAACTTTACTCTTCGCCATTGTGGCGATCGGGCTCGCCGATGCCGCATTGGGGGTGCTCCAAGTGATCGGAGGGACGGGCAGCGTTTTCTATTTGTATGCGATCACAAGCCTTGGGGCGCCGGCAGGCATCTTCGCCAACGAGAACCACTCAGCGGTTTTTTCAGCAATCGTCCTTTTGATCATAACCAGACTGGCGCTCGAAAGCCGTGGCCATGCTGACCCGGCCTGGGTCCGGCTGGCCTTTGCACCTGCATTCCTGTTCATTCTGTTAGCGGTGCTGATCACGGGTTCGCGTGCTGGCTCTACCGCAACTTTTTTTGCCCTTGTTGCTGCGCTTCTCATGACATGGCTACATTCAAAAGTGGTCGACACGCAATTGGTCAAGGACCTTCGGCAATCACGATCGCGCGCGCGAAGAAACGCGGTCTTTGCCGCCTTTGCTGCAGCGATTGTGGCGGTAGCTCTGGCATTCGTTTGGCTGCAACGCGTCCCGGCATTTGAAGAAATGGTCAGCCGCAACTCATTCGATGATTTGCGCTGGCAGCTTTGGCCGGTCCTGAAAGTCATGGCATCCCAACATTGGATGGTGGGTACCGGGTTCGGGTCATTTGACGCCGTTTACCGGATTTACGAGCCGACCGCGTTGTTGTTGCCGCGCTATGTCAATCATGCCCACAACGACTGGGCGCAACTGCTAATCGAGGGCGGACTGCCGGCAGCCATATTGCTGACCGCTTTTTTAATCTGGATCGGCACGCTCTTGTGGAGATTGAAGGAGCAACCTGCTCCGCCGGTGGGCAGGATTCCCTTCTGGATTTCATGCATCGCAATCATCGCGGCAGCTTCGATTGTGGACTACCCGTTGAGGACGCCGATCTTTCAGACTTTAATCATGTGGCTGCTGGTCTGCCTCGTTTCGGACGCAAGAGGCAAAAGCGAGGCAAAGCGGTTGATCTGAGCCTACCTGAAGGCAGGGAAAGCGCTTGGCGTGCCGCCGAAATGGGCTATTGGGAGGCGGCGGAGACGAAGGGCGTTATGGTTAGACTTGGACGAGTATCTATTCTGATGGCTGCAGTGTCGCTTGCCGCTGCGTGCGCGACGGACCGGCCGATCGGCGCATCGCAAGATGTGACGCTGACTACGTTGGAGGAGCTCCCGTCACCCCGTGGCGACCTATCTTATGTGATCGGTCCACAAGTCAAACTGGCTGTCGAGGTGGTGGGCGCCGAGACGCTAAGCGGGGTCTATCTGACCGATATTGACGGACAGCTTGCATTCCCTCTGATTGGCTTGCTTCAACTCGATGGTCGGACGCCAAGTGAGGCTTCACAGCTTATCGCAGATGGCTTGCGGGGGCGGTATCTCCTCGATCCTCAGGTCCGCGTAATTCCCGAAGATTTTCCTGTACCGTCCGTGTCGGTGGGCGGACAGGTCAAGAGGCCCGGGACTTATCCTGCTGTGGGCAGGCAAACCCTGCTCCGCGTGGTCAATCAGGCTGAAGGGCTGGCACCCTTCGCGGCTGAGGACGATGTGCTCGTGCTGCGTACGGTCGACAACCGGCGGTACATCGGGGTCTATAATCTGAAGGCGATCGAGCGAGGGAACTATCCGGACCCACAGATTTATCCGAATGACATCGTGATGGTCGGCGATTCCCCGCAGCGCCGTCTTCTTGATGATCTGTTCAAGCTACTTCCGCCGCTCCTCACCAGTGCCACAATTTTCGTCACGCGGTAATCCAACAATATGATCGATCAATCTCAGCGCTTGGGTGACCAGGCTGTCATCAATCAAAGTGTCATCAATGAAGATGACGGATTTACGCTGGATCTCGAGCGGTACTGGATCGAGGCGCGTGCCTTGCGCCTCTGGCTGGCAGGTCTTGTTGTCGCTGCGCTGTTGCTGGGACTGATCGCGACCTTGCTGGCAACAGAACTTTTCAGCTCGTCTGCGCGGGTCGAGATTTCGCAGATTTCGGCAAATGTCACGGACATTGATCCTATCGAGAGCGAGTCGCGCATTTCCGAGCTTCAATACCTCAACACCCAGTACGAATTGCTCGAATCCCGGTTCATGGCGGAGCGCGTAGCAAAAGCCGGGAATTTGCTGCGCGATGAGCAATTTGTAGAAGCCTATTCTCTCGACCAGCTGGACGAGCTTACGTCACGAGACATCGAGAAAATTCTTCTCGAGAACGTGACAATAAGTCCGATCGTGCAATCCAGTCTCGTTGATGTGTCTTTCGCGAGCCCGTCGCCTGCTGTGTCAGCGAAGATTACTAATCTTTGGGCCGATGAATTCATCGCTGCAAACTACGAGAAGCGCTTTGGCGCTAACATCGAAGCGCGGGATTTTTTGAATCAACAGATTCAGGAATTGCGGGAGAGGCTCTCAATTTCCGAAAAGCAATTGGTTGATTACGCCAATGCCAACGAGATCCTTGTTCTCGAAGCCGGCGGCGAGCAGCAAGGCTCTGAAACCGCCGCGCAGACGCTGATCGCGACGGATCTTACGGCCCTGAATGTTGCATTGGCGCAAGCGGTGACAGAGCGTATCGCTGCGCAAGCGGCATTGCAGTCAGGCGGCTTTCCCGCGCAAGATCCACGCAATTCGCTTCGGACAGACTTGGCAAAGGCCGAGGCGCAGGTTGCCAGTTTGCGATCGACCTTTGGCTCGAGCTTTCCGCCTCTCCTTGAAAAGGAAGCGGAGGTTGCATCACTCAAAAGGTCGCTTTCCGGTGAATCGACAGCAGCCTTCCGGTCAGCCACAGCCCGCGAGCAAGAGCTTCGCAGAAAGCTGGAGGAAGCGAAGTCCCGCTTTCTTGGCCAGCAGGACCTGGGTATTCAATACGGCATCCTCAAACGCGAAGTTGACACCAATCGGCAGCTTTACGACGCCTTGCTCCAGCGCCTGAAGAACTTGGAGGCATCGGGCGCAGGGCAGAATAACATCAAGCTCATTGACGGGGCCGAGGTGCCGCTCGTGCCGTACTCTCCGTCTTTGGTCCAGAATATGTTGATCGCTCTGATTGCGGGTCTTCTGGTCGCAGTCGCTTTCGTGTATGTCCGCGTGACATTGAGCCAGACAGTCAAGGATCCTCAAGATGTCACAAGACGTCTCGGCCTGCCTGTGCTCGGCCTTGTCCCGACATCCAACTCCGAAGACATTCGCGAGGATGTTCTTATGCGCTCTTCGGAGCTGAGCGAAGCGTATAAGTCGGCCCGCACAAACCTGACGTTCCTCACCCCGGACGGCGCCCCCAAGATTCTGATGCTTACATCGTCGGTGCCAGGCGAAGGCAAAAGCGTGTCTTCTCTGGCGCTAGCGACAAGCTTCGTGCAGCTTGGCAAGCGCACCCTCCTTATCGACGCCGATCTTCGCAACTCGCGAATGCAGGCTCTTGTTGGCAGCGAGGCCATCAAAAATGGCGGGCTTGCGGCACTGTTGACCAATCAGGCCGCCACGCTTGGCGGCCAGGTGTCAACCATAGAGGGCTTCGGGATCGATTTCCTTGCGCACGGCTACACGCCGCCGAACCCGGTCGAACTGCTGGCCAGCAACAGATTCCGGGATTTGTTGACGACCGCGCGCTCACAGTATGATCAGATCATAATCGACAGCGCACCCATGCTCTCCTTGGCAGATGCTGTAGAACTGGCTCGGTTAGTTGACGGTGTGATCTACGTGGTCGAGGCGGATCGCGTCAAAGTCCGGATGATCGAGAATGCGGTCAATCGTCTGCGGCGTACCGGGGCACAGGTCTACGGCGCAATCGTCACTAAGCTCGATGCGAAGAATGCAGGGTACGGATACGGTTATGGATACGGCTATGGCTACGGCTATGGCAGTAACCACGACGCACCCGAGACCATGGATGCCCGTTAGAATTTACGGAGGCTGAGCCATTGCCATGATACGAAACTGGCAAAAGCTGGGTCTTGCCAGTCTGTTGGCTGTCCCACTTGCCGCCGTATCGGGCGCGCATGCTCTGAGTAGCGCAAGCGTGCGGAATGCTCCTGATCTCGCGATCGCACTTTTCCCCCTCAACGGCCTCGCCAAAGAAAAGATCGCCTATCAGATGGTGGCTGGGAATGTGCGACTGCCGGGTGGGGCGTCCGGGAGCGATGAGGGTCCCGCCGTGAGTGGGGAAGCCAATCAAACCCAAAGATATGAGGTTGGTGCCGCGGAACTCGCCCGCTTTGCAACAGAGGCGTCAGAGGCCGCCAGGGATGCGCTTCGCCTCGAGCCGCTGTCACCGCGAGCCCACACGATCCTAGCGCTTTCACTCAATGATCCGGAACGCCGGCGCACGATGGTTGCGCTCAGTTCGAGGCTGAACCGCCGAGACCTGCCACTGCAAGGCCTGGTCTTGGAGCAAAAGCTCGCCAGCAACGACTATGAAGGTTCGATGGAAACTCTCGACCAGATCCTCCGGGTTCACCCTGAACGGCAGGCCGAATTTTTCCCGCTGCTGGTTGCTGCATTAGCGCAAGACGCAACGGTTCCCTCGTTCACCGAGTTACTTTCAAAGCCCTTGCCATGGCGGGACGCATTTTTGCTATCAGCCGTAAAAACCCAAACCGTGCAGGCGAACCTCGCCGCGGTCAGGGCTCGGATTGATATCGATAACACTGCGTTCGACAAGCACTTGATCGCCGGGCTGGCAAATTCAGGCAACATAGAAGATGCCGAACGCATTTATCGCCGCGTTTCCGGTTCAGCGCCAACTGGTTCTTCACCCTGGGCGTCAGACTACCCCCCGTTCGATTGGGAGCTCGCGAACAGGGCGGGCTTCAGAGCGCAACGTAGTCTTGGCGAGGAAGAGCTGGAGATCGATGTCGCGCCTGGCAATGGCGGCGTGATTGCCTCACGATTGATAATGGCGGTTCAGCAGCCTTTTTTCCTGCGTCTTTCCCATAACATCGAATCGGCCTCCCAGCGCGAAGATGTCAAGGTCAGCTTGCGGTGCTGGGGACAGACCGCCGCTTTCTTTGAGCGATCATTGACCGACGCTGACAGTCTCTTCCGTGTAAGTGATACGCCTCCTTGTCCGTATTTTGTGCTGTCGCTTTCCGCGCGCTCATGGACTGGTGCGCAGCCCATTGCGGGCGCCATACGCTCGGTCACACTATCGACCCGGTAACTGCTGGCCTCCAAACCACGTTTTCTAATTTAGGTGCAAACACCGTGACGGCGAGCTGAACCGCCCCGGGATACCGGAGGCTCCAACTCTTGAGTAGATGGAGTCCTTATGAGCAAGATAACGAACAAGTTTTCGCCGGAGGTTCGCGCCCATGCGATGCGGATGATATTGGATCACGAGAGCGATTATCCGTCCCGCTGGCCGGCGGTGGTGTCGGTTGCCGACAAAATTGGCTGCGCCCCTCAGACGCTTCACGGTTGGGTGAAGAAGGCAGAGGTCGACAGCGGTAAGCGCGCTGGCGTGCCAAGCGATACGGCCGACAAGCTTAAGGCGCTGGAACGCGAGAACCGCGAGTTGCGCCAAGCCAACGAGATATTGCGCAAGGCATCGGCATATTTTGCGCAGGCTCAGCGAGCCTAACCTCTCTTGCGCCCATTCGAGCGATGTTCGCGTTTATCGATGATAACCGCGAGCTTCATGGGGTCGAGCCGATCTGCAAGGTCTTGCCGATCGCCCCTTCCACTTACCGCAAGCATGTCGCGCAGCGGCGGGATCCATTGCGCCTATCGGCGCGGGCGAGACGCGACCTGGCGCTCAAGCCCAAGATCGCGCGCGTGTTCGCCGAGAACTTCGCTGTTTACGGCGTGCGCAAGGTCTGGCGGCAAATGAGGCGTGAAGGGTTCGCCATCGCCCGCTGCACTGCTGAACGGCTAAGGCCTTCGAGCAGGCGCTCGACATACGCGCCCATGATGTCGCGCGTGGTCACTTCGCCCACACCGCTGGCGAACGCCCCGTCTGCTGCCAGTTTCCCGAGCTTCTGGATATCGGCGCCGAAGAACGGGCGCCCCAGAAATACCATCTTGAAGCCATTGTAATTGGGGGGATTGTGGCTGCCAGTTATCTGAATGCCGCCATGCACCTCTTCACCTGAGGCTTCGGCGTAATACAGCATGGGGGTCGCGCTCATGCCGATCCGCACCACATCGCAGCCGCTGGCAGTCAGCCCTTCGACCAGCGCGTGTTCAAGCATCGGCGAACTCACCCGCCCGTCATAGCCCACGGCTACCGTCCACCCGCCCGCTTCGCGTAGCAATGTGCCGAACGCTCGGCCAATCGCCCGCGCATCATCCGCGCTCAGCGTCTCGCCGATGATCCCGCGAATGTCGTACTCGCGCAATACCGTCGGGTGAAAATGGTGCTGCATTCTCGGATCACTTTCCATTTTGACGATCGCCCTGGGATCACCGCAGATTGTTCTGAGCCGCTTATGCTGCGATCCGGGTTGCGTCCAGCGCACAGGATTTGCGGCTGCCGCTTATGGGGCGCTTGTGTCAGCCTGATGTCGTGAAACTGCCGGGCTTGTCGCAGCCGCGATTGGGCTTGTTCGTCCTTCTTCCACGGCCTTTGGCCATTGCATTCTCGAACTGGCCTTCTAACGCCGCGATGCTAATACCTGCCGCCTGAGTATCAAGGGGTAGTTGAGTGACCGCGATCCATCCGGTAATCCTGTGCGGCGGCAGCGGTACGCGGCTTTGGCCCGTCAGCCGCAAGGCGACCCCGAAGCCGTTCCTGCCTCTGTTGAGCGAAGAAACCCTGTTCGAGCAGGCACTGCGCCGGGTGGCGCAGGATGATCGCTTTGCCGCGCCCATCGTTGTGGCGGGCGCAGCGCATGCCGATCTGGTGATGGCGCAGCTAGGCGATGTTCCGGGCGCGCGGCTGGTGATTGAGCCCGCGGCGAAGAACACGGCCCCCGCGATTGCTCTGGCAGCTGCGCTGCTTCCGCGTGATGCGGTTATGCTGGTGTGCCCGAGCGACCACCACATTGCCAACAACACCGCCTTCCGCGCCGCCGCGATGACCGCGACAGCGCTCGCCCGCGAGGACTATCTGGTATCCTTCGGCATAGCCGCCGACCGTCCCGAAACGGGCTATGGATACCTGCGATGCGGGGAGCCGCTTGCGGGGGGCTTTGCCATCCGGGAGTTCGTCGAGAAGCCTGACAGGATTCGGGCAGAGGCCTATCTTGCCAGCGGAGAGTATAGCTGGAACGGGGGAATCTTTGCGTTTCGGAGCGGACATCTGCTCGATCAGCTTGCGGCCTTCAGGCCCGAAATGGCGCGCCTGGTCGCCGAGTCAGTGGCCGGCGGCCATAGTGATGGCGCGCGTTTCTACCCTGCGGCCGAGCCCTTCGTTCAGATCGCCGGAGATTCGATCGACTATGCGGTGATGGAGAATACCAGTCGGGCCGCGATGGTCCCTGCTGACATGGGATGGTCGGACATCGGCAGCTGGGCGGCCCTTGCCGATGCACTGGCGGACCAGGCCGACGCGGATGGCAATATCGTGCGCGGGCAGGCCGATCTGGCACACTGCAGCAACGTCCTTGTGGTGAGCGATGGCCCGCGGATCTCGGCCGTCGGCCTTGAGGGCATCTGTATCGTGGTGTCGGGCGAAGATGTGCTCATCACCACGCGTGACGGAGCCCAGGCGGTGGGCAAGCTGCCACGGGCTGTCAACCAGTGACTGCGCGCCGCATTCCGACCCGGATGGTCGAAAAGGTGTGGGGTTGCGATCGTCTCCCCGCCCCATTCATCGCCCCGCCCGGCCAGCGGATCGGCGAAATCTGGTTTGAACCGCCGCCAGAAGTTCCGCGGGTGCTGGTGAAATACCTGTTTACCTCCGAAAAGCTTTCGGTTCAGGTCCACCCTTCCGATGCCACCGCGCTTGCGGACGAGGCTGGAAAGGAAGAATGCTGGCTGGTTCTCGATGCCGAGCCGGAGGCGCGCCTGGCGATCGGTTTCAACCGTCCGGTTACGCCGGACGAGATCGCGGCTGCGGCAAAAGATGGCACCATCGAAGCGATGCTTGCATGGCACCCGGCGAAGGCGGGCGACCTGTTCTATCTGCCCGCCGGCACGGTCCACGCAATCGGACCCGGTCTTGCGCTGGTCGAAGTCCAGCAGACCAGCGACACCACTTTCCGCCTGTATGACTATGGCCGTCCGCGCGAATTGCACCTTGACCGCGCACTCGCTGTCGCCGCAGGCGTGCCTTACGCCAGCGAGCATCGCCGCACCATTGCCGCAGGCACAGTCCTGGTGGATGGCCCGCATTTCCGGCTCGACCGGATCGAAGGCGCGCCTGACGCGGCCACTGGCGGCGTCTATCCGGGCGCTTTGCTGGTGCTTCCTCTGGCCGGCACCGTCAGCGCCAAGGACGGATCGGCGCAGGCCAGCGCAGGCGACTGCCTTGTGGCGAGCGGCATCACTGCGCTCGACTTCAGCCGCGCCGAAATCACCTTGCTCGCCCGCGCGGCCTGAGCCCAGCCAGTGAAATCCTGCCATGTCTGCATAAAGGCAAAGTTGCTTGAGAACAGGCACGCAGGCTTTACCTGCACAGCATGCGCAATCTGACCCATCTCGAGCGGCTTGAAGCCGAGAGCATCCATATTTTCCGCGAAGTTGTGACCGAAGCGGAGAATCCCGTCATGCTCTATTCGGTGGGCAAGGATTCGTCGGTCATGCTGCATCTGGCGCGCAAGGCGTTCTACCCTGCGCCCCCGCCTTTCCCCATGCTGCATGTTGCAAGCGGGTGGGATTTTGCCGATCTGCTCGCCCACCGCGACAAGACCGTGCGGGAATACGGCCTCAAGCTGATCATCGCCCAAAACGACGATGCCGAGGCGCAGGGGATCAATCCTTTCGACACCGGGAGCGCGCTCTACAGCCAAGCCCAGCTGACCGATCCCCTGAAACGCGCGCTGACCGACCATGGTTTCGACGCGGCCTTTGGCGGTGGACGGCGCGATGAGGAAAAGGCGCGTGCGAAAGAACGCATCTTCAGCTTCCGCAGCGCCGCGCATCGGTGGGACCCCAAAAGCCAGCGTCCGGAATTGTGGAACCTCTACAACGCCAAGAAAGCCAAGGGCGAAAGCATCCGCGTCTTCCCGATCTCGAACTGGACCGAGCTCGATATCTGGCAATATATTGCGCTGGAAAACATCGATATCGTGCCGCTCTATTTCTCCAAACCGCGCCCCACGGTGGAGCGTGACGGGATGATCCTTGTGGTTGATGATGACCGTTTCCGGCTGGAGCCGGGCGAGGCGCCCGAAACCCGATCTGTGCGGTTCCGCACGCTGGGCTGCTACCCCTTGACCGGCGCGACCATCAGCGATGCGACAGCGATGAATGACATCATTCAGGAAATGCTGCTGGCCACCGGATCCGAGCGGCAGGGCCGTGCGATCGACAAGGGGCAGTCAGCCTCGATGGAAGACAAGAAGCAGGAGGGGTATTTCTGATGGACACGCCTTCCGGTTTTCAGGCCCCCTCCTCTTTTCAAACTGATGCGCTCATCGGTGAGGATATCGACGCCTATCTCGATGCGCACCAGCACAAGAGCCTGCTGCGGTTCATCACCTGCGGCAGCGTGGATGATGGCAAGTCCACGCTGATTGGCCGGCTTCTGTATGATTCCAAAATGATTTTTGAAGATCAGCTCGCTGCGCTCGAAAGCGACAGTGCGAGGCACGGGACGCAAGGGCAGGAGATCGATTTCGCGCTGCTGGTCGATGGTCTCGCCGCCGAGCGCGAGCAGGGCATCACCATCGATGTCGCCTACCGGTTCTTCACCACCGAAAAGCGCAAGTTCATCGTCGCCGATACGCCGGGACATGAACAATACACCCGCAATATGGTCACCGGCGCCTCGACCGCCGATTGCGCCGTCATCCTGATCGACGCACGCAAAGGCGTGCTGCAACAGACGCGGCGGCACTCCTACCTCGTCCACCTGCTCGGTATCCGTCATGTGGTGCTGACGGTGAACAAGATGGATCTGGTGGGTTACGATCAGGCCGTGTTTGATCAGATTGTCGCAGAGTATCGCAGCTTTGCGACCAGCATCGGCATTACGGATTTCACCGCGATCCCGATTTCGGGGTTCAAGGGCGACAACATTACCGCATTGTCGGACAATACGCCGTGGTATTCTGGCCCCGCGCTTATCGCGCATCTCGAAACGGTCGAGGTCGATGCCGCGGCGGCGCAAGGCGCTTCGTTCCGGATGCCGGTGCAATGGGTCAACCGCCCCAACCTCGATTTTCGCGGCTTTGCGGGCCAGATTGCCAGCGGCGTGGTGCGGCCAGGCGATGCGGTGCGGATCGTGCCCTCAGGCACGACCTGTACTGTAAAGTCGATCACGACATTTGATGGCGATTTGGACGAAGCTGTTGCCGGCCAGTCTGTCACCCTCACCCTTGCAGACGAGGTCGATTGCAGCCGCGGCGACCTGATCTCGGCAGCGAGCGATCCGCCGCAAGCCTCGGACCAGTTCTGCGCCACCTTTGTGTGGATGGACGAAGAGGCGCTCAAGCCCGGCCGTGGATATTGGTTGAAGATTGGCAGCCAGATGGTCACCGCCACGATTCAGCCCCCCAAATACGAGATCGACGTGAACAGCCTCGAACATCTCGCGGCCAAGACGCTGGGCCTCAATGCCATCGGCGTGGCCGAGTTTGCCACCGACCGACCGATTGCTTTTGAAGCCTACGAAACCAGCCGCCAGCTGGGCGGTTTCATCCTGATCGACAAGTTCACCAACGCGACCGTCGCGGCAGGAATGATCGCGTTCTCGTTGCGCCGCGCGGACAATGTCCATTGGCAGCCGACCGAAATTACCCGCGCCGATCACGCCGGGATGAAAAATCAGACCGCGCGGGTGCTGTGGTTCACCGGCCTGTCGGGCAGCGGCAAATCGACCATTGCTAACGCGGTCGAAAAGCAGCTGTTCGTGATGAACCGCCATACGTTCCTGCTGGATGGCGACAATGTGCGCCACGGTCTCAACCGCGATCTCGGCTTTACCGAAGCGGACCGGATCGAGAATATTCGCCGCGTGGGCGAGGTTGCGCGGCTGATGGCGGATGCCGGGCTGATCGTGCTGACCGCCTTCATTTCGCCGTTCCGCGCCGAACGGCAGATGGTGCGAGAGATGCTGGAGCCGGGCGAGTTTGTCGAGATCTTTGTCGATACGCCGCTTGATGTGGCGGAAGCCCGCGATGTGAAGGGCTTGTACAAAAAGGCACGGTCCGGCCAACTCAAGAACTTCACCGGTATCGACAGCCCCTATGAGCCACCCGAAAATCCGGAAATCCGCGTCAACACCGTCGATATGACGCCGGATGAAGCCGCACGTTACATCATTCAGCAGATCCTGCCGCTCAAATGAGTTTCGCCGATCTCGACGATGCTGCATTGGCGGCCAGCCTTGCCACCGAAGCTGGCCGATTGGCGTTGGCGGTACGCGCGGGGTCAAGCCTGACCGGCAAAGCGCTGGGCGATGCGGGCGATGCGGCGGCCAACCGGCTGCTATGTGACGCAATCCGCACCGCGCGGCCCGCTGACGGGCTTCTGTCCGAAGAGGAAAAGGACGATACCCGCCGCTGCGCGCAAAGCCGCGTGTGGATCGTCGATCCGGTCGATGGCACCCGCGAATATGCCGAGGGGCGCGCCGACTGGGCGGTGCACGTGGCGCTTGCAGTGGACGGGGTCGCCACCATCGGCGCGGTCGCGCTGCCCGATCTTGATGGCGGCATCGTGCTGCGGTCCGACCAGCCGAGAGCGTTGCCGCCGATGACCACCAGCCCGCGCTTTGTCGTCAGCCGCAGCCGCCCAGCGCCCGAGGCCGAAGCGGTGGCGAGGGCGCTGGGCGGCGAACTGGTGCCGATGGGTAGCGCCGGGGCCAAGGCGATGGCCATCATTCGGGGCGAGGCTGAAATCTATCTCCATTCCGGCGGGCAATACGAATGGGACAGCTGCGCGCCCGTTGCCGTGGCGCGCGCTCATGGCCTGCACTGCTCGCGGATCGACGGCAGCCCGCTTGTGTACAACAGGCCCGAGACCTATCTGCCCGACCTTCTGATCTGCCGCCCCGAATGGGCCGAGCGCGTTCTTGGAGAGGCAGCGAAGCTGAAGGGGTGAGGTCCCCGTCGCCTGACGCCCCCGCCTCGACTGTTGTGCATTGCAACATCACGGGGCGCTTGCTAGGCGGCAGGCGCGTCTGACAGGCGCATTTTTTAGGGGACGGTCGTGAAGGTTGCCATTTTCGGGCTGGGCTATGTCGGCTCCACAGCCGCCGGTTGCATCGCCAGCCAGGGCCACACAATCGTCGGTGTCGATGTCAGCGATGCAAAGGTTACTGCTCTCAACGAAGGCCGCGCGCCTGTGTACGAACCCGGTCTCGACGATCTGATCGCCGCCGCCCACGCCGATGGCCGGATCAAGGCGATCACCCGGCTGACCGATGAACTGGACGATTGCGATGTCGCCATCGTCTGCGTCGGCACCCCGAGCGGCGTCGATGGCGCGCACAATATGAGCTACATTGCGCAAGTGACGCGCGCGATTGCCGCAGGGTTGAAGCCCGACCGCGCGAGCCGGCTGACCCTTGCCTATCGCTCCACCATGCGCCCCGGTTCGTGCGAAAACATCATTTGGCCGATCATCCAGAACCAGCTGGGCGAAGCTGCCAGCACCGCGGTGGAAATGGTCTACAACCCGGAATTCCTGCGCGAAGCCAGTGCGATCGAGGATTTCTTCAATCCGCCCAAGATCGTGATCGGAACGCTGGACGGCAAACCGTCTGCCAACATGGCCCAATTGAACGATGGGATCGAAGCGCCGGTGTTCGAAGTGGGTCTGCGCGAGGCCGAGATCACCAAGTTCGTCGACAACTCATGGCACGCGGTCAAGGTCGCCTTCGCCAACGAGATCGGGCGCGTGTGCCAGAACCTCGATATCTCGGCCAAGGCGGTGCACGAAATCTTCAAGAGCGACACCAAGCTGAACCTGTCGGCCTATTACACCCGGCCGGGCGGTGCGTTCGGCGGGTCGTGCCTGCCCAAGGACGTGCGCGCGCTGCAATACATCGCTGCCGACACCGGCTCTGCCACGCATCTGGTGGACGCGCTGATCCGTTCGAACGAAGCGCACAAGCACCACCAGTTCCTCGCCGCCACGCAAGGTTTGGAGCCGGGCGCCAAGGTGTTGCTGGTCGGCCTCGCCTTCAAGCTGGAGACCGACGATCTGCGCGAAAGCCCGGCGGTCGACATGGCACGCAAGCTACTCGAAGCGGGCTTCGATCTCGACATCTACGATCCCAAAGTCGCGCCCGACAATCTGGTCGGCCAGAACCTTGGCTATGCCTATTCCGTGCTGCCGCGCATCGATGGCCTGATGGTGACACAGGAGACCGCCGAAAGCCGCGACTATGCGCGGATCATCGCCACCAACCGGCTGATCGACACGCTCACCATCGATAGCGCCAAGCTGGTCGACACCAGCGCCATCGCCTGATCATGAACGCCGCGCTCGCAGCCAGCATATCCGCCGAGGAAGGCATCCCCGCTGTTATCGAGGGCGAGCCGCTGAAAGGCCGCCACGTGCTGATCGTGGTCGAGAACCTACCCCTGCCGTTCGATCGGCGGGTATGGCAGGAAGCGCGGACCTTGAAAGCGGCGGGCGCGCATGTCTCTATCATCTGCCCAACCGGCAAGGGGTACGAAACGCGCTTCGAGGTTATCGAAGGCATTGAGATCCACCGCCACCCCCTCCCGCTTGAAGCCAAGGGGGCGATCGGCTTCCTCGCCGAATATGGCGCAGCGCTGTTCTGGGAAACGGTGCTGGCGTGGAAGATCCACATGAAGCGCCGGATCGACGTGATTCAAGGCTGCAACCCGCCCGATCTGATCTTCCTCGTCGCGCTACCGTTCAAGCTGCTTGGCGTGCGCTACATCTTCGATCATCACGACATCAATCCCGAGCTTTACGAAGCCAAGTTTAACAAGCGCGGGTTCTTCTGGCAGTTGATGGTGCTGTTCGAGAAACTGACGTTCAAGGCGGCTGATGTTTCGATTGCCACCAACCATTCGTACCGCAAGATCGCCATCGAGCGTGGCGGCATGGCACCGGACCGGGTTCACGTGGTGCGGTCCGGCCCTGACCTGTCGAAGCTGAAACGCGTCGATCCTGTCCCGCACTGGAAGAACGGCCGTGCGCACATGGTCGGCTATGTCGGGGTCATGGGCGAGCAGGAAGGCATCGACCTGCTGATCGACGCGGTCGAACATCTGGTGCGCATCATGAAGCGTGAGGATATTCAGTTTGTCCTTGTCGGCGGCGGTCCGGCGCTGTCTGAGCTGAAGTCGCTGGCCCAGACCCGCGGGCTTGGCGATTACATCACCTTCACCGGCCGCGCGCCCGATCAGGAATTGTTCGAGGTGCTGTCCACCATGGACCTCGGCGTCAATCCTGACCGGGTCAACGCGATGAATGACAAGTCGACCATGAACAAGATCATGGAATACATGAGTTTAGGCAAGGCGATGGTGCAGTTCGATGTCACCGAAGGGCGTTTTTCCGCGCGGGACGCATCGCTATATGCCGCTGCGAATGATCCGGTCGACATGGCCGAGAAGATCGCTGCACTGGTCGACGACCCTGCGGCACGCGAGACGATGGGTGCCTATGGCCGCGAACGGGTGGTGAGCGAATTGAACTGGCAGCACCAGATCACGCCCCTGCTGGCAGCCTACACGCAGGCTCTGGCAAAGTAGCACCGGCCCCATCAGCGGGCACACATGGTGAAAATCACGGTTAGCCTAACGCGATTTTAAGGGCTTTGCGGCCATCAGTCCTGCAGGAAACCGGGACAGAACACGCATGAATGCTCCTTTCGATGCCACAGCGGCGCTCGGTCGCAAGGCAATGGCCCATCCGACCCCCGACCATCAGGTCGCGGTGATCGGGCTGGGTTACATCGGCCTGCCGACGGCTGCCTTGCTGGCCAGCTACGGCTGGAGCGTGTGCGGCGTGGATGTGTCGCAAAAGGTGGTCGACACCGTCAACGCTGGCGGCGTCCATATCGAAGAGCGCGATCTCGACAAGCTGGTGCATGACGCGATCATCGCGCAGACACTGGTCGCATCGACCGAGGTGCCGACCGCCAGCTTCTATATGATCGCGGTGCCAACCCCGCTTGGCCCGGACAACACACCCGACATCAGCTATGTCGAAGCCGCAGCGCGCGCGATTGCGCCCAAGATTTTGCCGGGCGCCTGTGTGATTGTGGAAAGCACCTCGCCCGTCGGCACCACCGAACGCGTCGCCGCGATCATCGCCGAAGCGCGCCCCGATCTGGTGGTCCCGCGGGACGGGTGCGACGCTGAGGCGGACATTGCGCTAGCCTATTGTCCCGAACGCGTGCTGCCTGGCCGGATCGTCAACGAACTGGTTCACAATGACCGCGTGATTGGCGGCGTCACTTCCGGCTGCGCCGAACGGGCGGCGGTGCTCTACACCAGCTTTGTAAAGGGCGATTGCCTCTACACCACAGCCCGCGTGGCCGAGACGGTGAAGCTGGTTGAAAACTCTTTCCGCGATGTGAACATCGCCTTCGCCAACGAACTCTCGATGATCGCGGATGTGATCGGGGTCGATGTGTGGGAGGTCATCCGCCTCGCCAACCGCCATCCGCGCGTCAACATCCTGCAGCCTGGCCCCGGTGTGGGCGGTCATTGCATTGCGGTCGACCCGTGGTTTCTGGTCGCAGGCGCTCCGGATGCTGCACGGCTGGTGAAGACCGCACGCGAGGTCAATGACCACAAGGCGGTGCACACCGAAAACAAGGTCCGCGTTTTGCTCGACGCGGCGCCACAGGGCAAAGTCGCCCTGCTGGGCCTCGCCTTCAAGCCCGACATCGACGACTTCCGCGAAAGTCCCGCGCTCGAAATCGCTGAAAGCCTTTCCCACACGCACGGGGACCGCATATTGGTGGTGGAGCCTTTCACCGATGAATTGCCCAAGGCGTTCGACGGCTCGGGCGCGGCCCTGGTGACGCTTGACGCGGCGCTGCGTCAGGCGGAGATTGTCGTGGTGTTGGTCGATCACACCACGTTCAAGCATCTCTCGCCCGCCGATCTGGCAGGCAAGCTGGTGTTCGACACCCGCGGTATGCTGCGCCGATGAGCGAGGCGCGCGGGAAACCTCGCATTCTGGTCACCTTTGGCACACGCCCCGAAGCGATCAAGATGTTCCCCGTGGTCGCTGCGCTGCGCGAAACCGACCGTTTCGACGTGAAGGTTGTTGTGACCGCGCAGCACCGCGAGCTGCTGGATTCTGTGCTGGCTCTTGCCCAGCTTAGCCCCGACCTAGACCTCGACTTGATGCTTCCAGATCAGACCTTGGACGGATTAGCCAGCCGCATCCTGACAGGCTTTGGCGAAGCGCTTGATCGCCTACAACCTGACCGGGTGCTGGTGCATGGCGACACGCTGACGACGATGATGGCGAGCCTCGCGTGCTATTTCCGGCGGATTCCCGTGGGTCATGTCGAAGCAGGATTGCGCAGCGGGGACATCTATTCGCCATGGCCCGAAGAAGTGAACCGCAAGGTCACCGGCGTCATCGCCGACCAGCATTTCGCACCGACGCAAACGGCCGCGGCTGCCTTGCGTGCTGAAAACGTCGATGAAAACTCGATCCACGTGACCGGCAATACGGTGATCGACGCCCTGCTGTCCGCACAGGCAAAGATTGCAGCCGATCCGGCGCTCGCTCCGGCGATTGCCCCGCTCCAGGCGCGGTTTGCAGGCCGGCGGATCATCGCGGTCACGGCGCACCGGCGCGAGAATTTCGGCGCCGGGATGGCCGAAATTGCGAAAGGTTTGCAATCGCTTGCCAATCGCGACGATGTTGCGATCATCTATCCGATGCACCCCAATCCCAACGTGGCTGCTGTCATGCGTCCCGCCCTTTCTGGCCACGAAAACATCGCGCTGATCGAGCCGCTGGAATACCTCGATTTCGTGGCGATGATGTCGGCTTGCGATATCGTCCTGACCGATTCCGGTGGCATCCAAGAAGAAGCGCCGGCGAATCAGTGACCGACTACCCCTTGCGCAATCAGGCGATCCTGGCCTTGGCTGCTTTTGCCTTGCTGTTGCTGACACGGATCGCGACTGACCGCGCGAGGTCGAAACCATGATCGCCCGGATAATATGGTTCGCAGCCCTGGGGATCGTTGCGCTCCTCACGTCGGCGCTACAATTCGATATGGCATCGAAACGGATGCCGGGACTGGCGACGGTGATTCCCGGACCGCTTCGCAATCAGGCGCAGGCCCGAATTGTCGAGGCAAAGCTCGCCGGGACTGACGTTGAAGGCGCTGTTGCCGAAGCTGAACTGCTGGTGCGGCGCCGCCCGGTTCCCGCCGAAAACCTTACAATGCTCGCCGTAGCACAAGCCAAGGCCGGACAGCCGGAGGCGGCCGCCCGGACGATTCAGATTGCCGGTCAGCGCGGTTGGCGAGACCCCCTGGTGCAAGAAGCCGTGCTGCGCATTGCGCTCGGCGCGGGCGACAAGCCAGAGGCCGCACGGCGATATGCCGCACTGTTCCTGCGCGCGCGCACGTCGGACCGGCTGCTCAAGGATCTCGGGCCCGCCGTGCTTGGCGAACCCGGCGGCTTGGGTCAGCAAACGATGGTTGCGGTCGTGGTCGGGGGTGAGCGGTGGCAACCGACCTTCCTGCGTCGTGGGGTGCAAGTGATGCCACCTGCTGTCTTCAGCGCGATTGCAGCAGCCAGTCTGATGGAAGGCGCAACCTTCGATTGTGGAGCGCTGGGGCAAAGCATCACAGCATTGGGGCAGCGCGATACGCGGGCGGGTTACAATCTCGCCGTCGCAGCGTCTGGTCGCTGCCCCGAACTGGCCCCAGCCGGGATGTTTCCGTTATAGCGTTCGGATGATGCCCGAGAAATCGGTGTGCGCATTTTCGTCAGCAAAGGCTTCGTAGATCGTGCGGGCGTGTTCGCCGAGTTCCACCTTGGCCCCCACACCGGCCGCAGCCTCCATTGCCAACCGCAAATCCTTGAGCATCAACCCGGCAGCGAAGCCGCCCTGATAGTCGTTGTCGGCAGGCGTCACCGGGCCGACACCAGGAACCGGGCAATAGGATGTCATCGACCAGTTCTGACCCGATGAGACGCTGGAAATGTCGTAGAATGTCTGCGCGTCCAGCCCCAGCCTTTCGGCCATGGCGAAGGCTTCGCAAGTGCCGATCATTTGGATCGCCAGCAACATGTTGTTGCAGATCTTGGCGGCCTGCCCGTTGCCTGCATTACCGGCATGAATCACTGCTTTGCCCATGGCCGCAAGGATCGGACCGGCGCGGGAGAACGCTTCCGGTGAGCCGCCGACCATGAAGGTCAGCGTCCCGCCATTCGCAGCGGCAATCCCGCCGGACACAGGCGCGTCGACCATCTGGTAGCCGTGCGCCTCGGTCACTTCGATGACCTCGCGCGCGGTGGCGACGTCGATGGTCGAACAATCGAGCAGGATGGCACCTTCGGGCGCATGGCCGATCACATCGTCCCAATAGACCTGGTTGACAATTGCCCCGTTGGGCAACATCGAAACGACCGCTTCCGCCCCTGCGCAGGCTTCCTTGGCGGTGGCAAAAGTCGCGCAACCCGCCTCGCGCGCGGCGGCGAGCGCGAGTTCGCTAAGGTCGAAGGCGCGGACTTCGTGGCTTGCCTTGACCAGATTGGCAGCCATGCCGCCGCCCATGTTGCCGAGGCCGATAAAGGCGATTTTCATGTCGTTTCCCTCTCCGTGGGGCAGGCTTAACGCCCCTTCCACTGCCCTTCGCGCTTTTCGATGAACGCCGCCATACCCTCAGTCTTGTCCTCGCTTGCGGTCAGGATCTGGAAGATCCGCCGCTCGACGATCAGGCCTTGATCCAGCGTCATTTCAAAGGCCGAGTTGACCATTTCCTTGTTGGCGATCGCAGCCATCGGCGGCATCGACGCGATGGTGGCGGCGGTCTTGAGCGTCTCTGCAAGCAATTCTTCATGCGGAACCACCCGCGCCACCAGATTGCTGCGCTCAGCCTCTTCAGCGGACATCATCCGTCCGGTAAGGCACATTTCCATCGCCTTCGACTTGCCGATCGCGCGGGTCAGCCGCTGCGATCCGCCCATGCCGGGCGCTACGCCAAGCTTGATCTCAGGCTGGCCGAACTTCGCCTTGTCCGAGGCGATGATGAAGTCCGCCATCATCGCCAGCTCACACCCGCCGCCTAGCGCAAAGCCGTTCACCGCCGCTATCCACGGCTTGCGGATCTTCTTTACGATTTCGCTGGTCCACGGGCTGAAGAAGTCGTCGAGGTAGAAGTCGGCGGCCGCCTTCTCGCTCATTTCCTTGATGTCAGCGCCTGCGGCAAACGCCTTGTCGCCGCTGCCGGTCAGCACCGCGCACAGCTGCGATCCGTCTGCCTGATAGGCGGCAAAGGCGTGGATCAATTCTTCCAAGACCTTGGAATTGAGCGCGTTCAGCGCCTGCGGCCGGTTGAGCGTGATCAGCGTGACGCCCTTGTGGCCTTGCGCATTCGCCTCGGTGGTGATGGTCTCGTACGTCATAGGGGGTTCCATTCCTCATCGGCTGGCAGAGGCGCGAAAATCGCATCGATCAGGTCTTCGCTCACCCCTTCGGGTGTCGCCGGGTTCCATTTGGGATCATTGGTTTTGTCGACGATGACCGCGCGCACGCCTTCGGCAAAATCGGGGCGGGTCAGCACGCGGCTGGCGATGCGATATTCCATCCGCATATTTTCGGCGAAGTCTGTAAGCCCCGCACTTTGCGCAAGCTGCCGCAGCGCGACCTTGCAGGTCTGCGGGCTTTTGGTGCCGAGCGTGTCACGCTCCTTGATCGCCCAGTCATCGCCTGTGTCGATTGCGGCCTCAAGGCTTGCGAGGATGTCTTCGTAGGAATCGGACGCAAAATGCTTGGCAATCTTGTCCGCATTGGCCTCAACCCGCGCTTTGGGCGGGGTGCCCACTGGTTCGCTCAGGATCCCGGCAATCCGCTCAGGGTGGTCATGGATCCGCGCCTTGATGTCTTCGAGCATGGTGTGCGGCACGTAATGCGTGGCAAGCCCCGTCCAAAAACACTCGGCCCCGTCCAGCCGCGCGCCAGTGAGCGCCAGGAACTGCCCCAGCCGACCTCCAAGCCTGGAGAGATACCAACCACCGCCGACATCGGGAAACAGGCCAATCCCGGTCTCTGGCATGGCGAAGCGGGTATTCTCCGTCGCCACCCGATACTTCGCCGGCTGGCTGATGCCCACACCGCCGCCCATCGTGATGCCATCCATGAAGGCCACGATCGGCTTACCATAGCTGAACATCTGATGATTGAGCTGGTATTCATCGTGAAAGAACTTGCGCCCGGACACCCCGCCATCGTTCAGCGCCGAATCGCGCAAAAACGCGATGTCACCGCCCGCGCAAAAGCCGCGGCCTTCGTTGTGATCTAGGATGACTGCCTTGATATTGCCGTCATCGGCCCAGGCAGTCAGTGCAGCGCTAATCGCATGGCACATCTCCAGCGTCAGCGCGTGGAGCGCCTTGGGGCGGTTCAGGCTGATATAGCCAATGGGGCCATTGGTGCGGATCAGGACTTCGTCCGTCATTGGGTTGGTTCTTTCGGTTCGATCAAGTCCCAGCGGTTGCCGAAAGGGTCGCTGAAGACAGCAACCGTGCCATAACTTTCGTGGCGCGGTTGCTCATGAAACTTTACCCCTGCCGTCATCAGGCGAGCATGAGTATCTGCAAAATTATCAGTATGGACGAAAAAGCCGACGCGACCCCCCGTCTGGTTTCCAATCGCGGCGGATTGCGCGTCGTTGGCTGCTTTGGCCAACAACAAGCATCCACCATCTTCGCCACCAACCACCACCCAGCGCTTGCCAGCGCCCATGTCGGTATCCTCGATCAGATCGAAGCCGAGTGCAGCAACACAAAAAGCGATCCCTGCATCGTAATCGGGCACCACCAACGTTGTCATGGCGAGCCGTGGGCCGGTCACTGCCGCAGCAGATCCCGACCCACGACCATGCGCATGATCTGGTTGGTGCCCTCAAGGATTGAATGCACCCGCAGGTCGCGCCAGAAGCGTTCGATGGGGTAGTCCTGCAAATAGCCGTAACCGCCGAACAATTGCAGCGCGCGGTCGACCACGGAGGAGCCGTTGTCAGTCGCCAGACGCTTCGCCATCGCCGAAAAGCGCGTCTTGTCGGGCGCATTGTCGGTAACCTTCGCCGCCGCCAGATAAAGCAGCGCGCGCGCCGCTTCGAGATCGGTCGCCATATCGGCGAGCGTGAACTGGGTGTTCTGGAATTCGGCCACCGCCTGACCGAACTGCGTGCGTTCCTTGGTGTATTTGATGGCTTCGTCCAAACAGCGCTGCGCCCCGCCGAGCGAGCACGCGCCGATGTTCAATCGGCCGCCGTCGAGCCCCATCATCGCGATGCCAAAGCCCTGGCCTTCGCCGCCCACAAGGTTTTCGACCGGCACGCGCACGTCTTCAAGGATCAACTGCGCGGTCGGCTGCGAATGCCAGCCGAGCTTCTTCTCGTTCGCGCCAAAGCTGACGCCGGGCATGTCTTTTTCGATGACTACGCAGGAAATTCCCTTCGGCCCATCCTCGCCCGTGCGCACCATCACGGCGTAGATTTCGTTCTGCCCTGCGCCCGATATGAATTGTTTTGTCCCGTTGAGAACATAGCAGTCGCCATCGCGGCGCGCCGTGGTGCGCAATGCTGACGCATCCGATCCGCTCGAAGGCTCGGTCAGGCAATAGCTGGCGATGTGCTCCATCGTGATCAGCTTGGGCAGATACTTCGCCTTGACCGCTTCTCCGCCGAAACGGTCAATCATCCATGCGGCCATGTTGTGAATCGAGATGAAGGCGCTGGTGGAAGGGCAGCCATAGGCCATTGCCTCCATAATCAGCGCCGCTTCCAGCCGGCCCAGCCCGATTCCACCCGATTGTTCGGATACATAAATCGCCCCGAAGCCCAGCTCGGCGCTGCGCTGGATCACATCCTTAGGGAAGATGTGCTTCTCGTCCCATTCGGCCGCGTGGGGCGTGATGTGGTCGGCGGTGAAGCGTTGAGCGACATCGCGGATGGCGAGCTGGTCATCGGTGAGTTGAAATTGTCCATGCATGACAGCCCCTTTAGCTACCTTGAGCGGCCTCGAAAAGGGCGACGGGGAATTGCAGGCAGCAGAAATTTGCTAATGTGGTCTTTCTGCCAAATCCAACGTCCCAAGCCAGGCGTAACATCCCAATGATATTAGCAACGCCGACGCTGATCTTCGTGTATAACGCCAACGGCGGGTTGCCTGCCGCACTTGGTGACATGGTGCACAAGATCGCGTCACCGCGCACCTATCCATGCTCATTGTGCGCGCTAACCTACGGCGCGTTTTCGATGCGTCGCGAATGGCGCGCCTTTCTGGGTCGTATCCGGCTGGCGAGCCTGTTTCTTTATCGCGACGAATTTCGCAGCGATCTGGACGATCGTGACCTGCCATTGCCGGCAGTCCTGATAGCAGGCGATAGCACCGTACCCGACGTGCTGGTCAGCGCCGCAGAGCTTGATGCCTTATCGAATCTTTCCGCACTGATCGCGCTGATCAAGGCACGGCTGCCAGACTCTTCATCCTGATCCGACCGAATATCAAAGCCGGAGCTGGGCAGGCCTTTGCCGACTATCCACAGGTGATCTCGACGATCGTCATCTTCGCATCATAACGCACGTTCACCCGGTCATCGCGGTAATCCATTGTCCAGGCGGCGTTGGGCGGGCCCCAGCGCAGGCTGCGCGCGCCGCTGTCCTTCAGGATCGCTTCGCCCATCGCCTGCGTGGCATCGTTGCCGACGCGATCTTGCGCCGGCGCGGCATTGCACATCATCGGCACAGGCGGCGGCACAGCCTCGGCGCGGCCGGTGCCATTATCACTGATATTTACAACGCAGCCTGACAGGCCGGTGATCGCCATTCCAGCGAACACAACCGTCTGCACTGTCTTTTCTTTCCGCATGATGCCTCCCTCCTAATAACCGGCAATGCCCGGCGTTCCAGGCAAGGGCTTAGAGGAGCGAAACGGACCTGAGAACCCGGCGGATCGGGGTTTCCAGGCTTCCGGCACGCTTAGTCAGTGTGCTTGTCGAGTTCGTCCCCGGTCACACTGACCACATGAAGCAGATTGGTCGATCCCGGAGTTCCGAACGGCACCCCGGCAAGTACGATCAGTTTCGCGCCCGCTTGGGCAAACCTGTGGCGCAGCGCCATGCGTTTGCCCTTACCGATCATCTCTTCGAAGCTGCCGATATCCTTGGTCGCGACTGCATGGGCGCCCCACAAAAGCGCCATGCGCCGCGCAGTGCGAATCGAAGGAGTCAGCACGAGCACCGGGGTCGCAGGGCGTTCGCGCGCCACCCGGCGCGCAGTCGATCCACTGGTGGTGAAGACCGTGATGGCACTGATGGGCACGGTATCCGCAATCGTCATGCACGCGTGCGCCAGCGCATCTGAGGTGGTCGCATCAGGCGGCGTGTCGAGGAAACGCACCCGCTCAATGTAGCCTTCGTCACGTTCGACCTGCACCGCGATCCGATGCATCATTGCAACCGATTCTTCCGGCCAGGCGCCTGCTGCACTTTCCGCCGAAAGCATCACCGCATCAGCCCCGTCATAGACAGCGTTTGCGACATCAGAGACTTCGGCGCGGGTCGGCGTGGGCGCCTCGATCATCGATTCGAGCATCTGGGTCGCCACAATAACGGGCTTGCCCGCCCGGCGTGCAGCATTGACCATGCGCTTCTGCAACGGCGGAACTTCATAGGGTTCAAGCTCAACGCCCAAATCGCCGCGTGCGACCATGATCCCGTCGGCCAGTTCAATGATTTCATCAAGCCGGTGAATCGCTTGCGGTTTTTCAATCTTGGCGCAAATCGCGGTGCCGTGCGTTCCGATGAGCTTCCTTGCCTCGGCGATATCCTCGGGCCGCTGGACGAAGCTGAGGCCGATCCAGTCCGCTCCGTGAGTCGTCGCAAAGGCCAGATCGCGGCGATCCTTTTCGGTCATCGCCGGGATCGGCACTTCGGCATCGGGCACGTTCACGCCCTTGCGATCCGAGATCACCCCGCCGACTTCGGCCGAACAAAGAATGCGGCCATCCGAGGCTTCGAGAACCCGCAGGCGGATTTTGCCATCATTGATCAGCAACCGCTGTCCGCGTTCCATGATGCCGAACAGTTCAGGGTGCGGAAGAAAGACGCGGTTCTCGTCGCCCGGCGTCTCGTCCCGGTCGAGCACAAAGTGGCCCGAGTGGCGGATGACCGCCTGCCCAGCCGCAAAGGTGCCGACCCGCAGCTTCGGCCCCTGAAGATCGGCCAGGATTGCGATCGGCCGCGCAAACTGCTTTTCCAGCGCGCGGATGGCGGTGACGGCGGCTTCGTGATCCGCATGGGTGCCGTGGCTCATGTTGAGGCGGAAGGCGTCCGCGCCTGCGCGCACCAGTCGTTCGAGCATCTCGGGCGAGCGGCTGGCAGGGCCAATGGTAGCGAGAATCTTGACCTTGCGGCCGCGCGGGTCAATCCGGGCATGATCGCGTCGTGACATGTCTTGGGTATCCTTGGTTGCCGCGCGCTATGACACACCCGTTTTTCAACTCAAGGTAAAGCCGTGATGAATAGCAATGCCGATCCGCTCGACCCGCTGGATACCCTCGACGATGCGATTGCAGCAGAGGCTTTCCGCCGGTTGGTGCGGCACTTACGCCACCGGCACGATGCCCAGAACATCGAGCTGATGGGTTTGGCAGGGTTCTGCCGCAACTGTTTGGCCGACTGGATCCGCGATGCCGGTTTCGAAGGCGACAAGGAAGCTGCGCGCGAAGTGATCCACGCAATGCCCAGTGCGGACTGGAAAGCCACCCGCCAGACCCCCGCCACGCCTGAGCAACTTGCACGCATGGAAGCCAGCGTCGCGAAGAACGCACAGGAATAATTCGCGCGGACGGTTCAATCGTCCCCGCAGGCTGGCTATCGCCCCTGCCAACCGATTCTGTATTCTTGGAGAAACCCCATGGCCGATAACGCCAATTCCACCGACGACCGCCTGCGCCTGCTGATCGAACGCATCGAACGCCTCGAAGAGGAAAAGAAGGGCATCGCCGACGACATCCGTGACGTTTACATGGAAGCCAAGGCGGTCGGTTATGACCCCAAGATCATGCGCCAGATCGTGCGCCTGCGGAAGATGAAACCCGATGATCGCAGCGAACAGGATATGTTGCTGGAAACGTACAAAACCGCGCTCGGAATGGCCTGACAAGCGGAGCCTTGTTCAGCAAGCACATCCGTGCGGGATGTCATTGAGCTTTCTCCAAGCTGTGTTATGTGTATAACACAGTGTCACAAGGAGAGACGGCAATGGCATCCCCCTGGAAAGATTCGCGCGGCGTGATCGTCAGCACCACCCCGACGCTCGAAGGGCGTCCCATTCAGGAATATATGGGCATCGTCACTGGCGAGGTGATCGTTGGCGCCAACCTGTTCCGCGATCTGTTCGCCAACATCCGCGATATCGTCGGCGGGCGTTCGGGCAGCTACGAGCGGATCCTTTCCGATGCCCGCAATCAGGCGATCGAGGAACTGCAATCCGAAGCCGCCGCGCGCGGGGCCAATGCGGTGGTGGGCATCGATCTCGATTACGAGGTGATTGGCGATACCGGATCGATGCTGATGGTCAGCGCCAGCGGCACGGCAGTGCGGGTCTGAACGCAGCTCACCACGCGCCATAATCCCCGATCAGGAACAGCGCGTTATACGCGGCATGGTGCGCCATCGCCGCACCCAGCCCCAGACGCGTGCGGGTATAGGCGAGCAGCAGTCCCCCGATAGTCTGGGGCAGCACCACGAGCACGCCCAGGGAGTGCGCCAGCGGTTCGTAATTGCCGAGGTGGATCAGCCCGAACACCAGCGTTGATCCCCACACGAACCATCGGAAATGCCGCGCGAACCATGCCGGAACCGCGGTGTCGCGGCGATGGGTCAGGCTCCAGCGGACGCAGCCCGCCAGCACCACCGCGACAGCTACGATCGCCGCGCCCGAGGCCAGATCGGGCGGTAGGAACAGGCTGATGATAAAAAGCGCCAAGGAGGCAAATCCGTACGCCGCGAACCGGAGCGCCGCGATCCGCCCTGTCAGCCAGCCGCGAAAGAGCAGCTCTTCCAGCACTGGCGCCAGCAACAGAGAGGCAAAGATGTCCTCGGACAGCGAGACATCTTCCTCGATCGGTCGCGGCAGGAAGCCGGCCTTGGTATCCCACGCCGCCGTCAGCATCACCGCCAGCGTATCGAGCGCCAGATCGAGCGCGATGATCGCCGCCAGTGCCATCGCAGCGCCGCTGCCCCATGCGGCGGGCCGGGCGACAAAGCCAGGGCGAACCATGAAGCGCAAAGCGTCCCCCACCCGCGCTCGCAGGCTCATCGGCTCCGCAACGAGTGCCCTTGCATCGGCTGCATCCATCGGAGTAAGGCCAGCGGCTCTATCTTCCAACATCCGGTGAAGTTCGTCCCATGGCAGGCCATTCCAAGTTCAAGAACATCATGCACCGCAAGGGTGCGCAGGACAAGAAACGCTCGGCGATGTTCTCCAAGCTAAGCCGCGAAATCACCGTTGCGGCCAAGATGGGGATGCCCGATCCCGACATGAACCCGCGCCTGCGCCTCGCCGTCAACGCGGCCAAGGCGCAGTCGATGCCCAAGGACAATATCCAGCGCGCGATCGACAAGGCCAGCATGGCCGGCGGCGAGGATTACGAGGAAATCCGCTACGAAGGCTACGGCCCGGCAGGAGTTGCCCTGATCGTCGAGGCGCTGACCGACAATCGCAACCGCACCGCCACCAATGTCCGCACCGCTTTCAGCAAGAATGGCGGCAACCTGGGCTCCGAAGGCTCGGTCAGTCATGGGTTCGAACGCAAGGGCCTGATCGAATATCCCGCTTCGGCAGGGGACGAGGAAAAGGTGCTCGAAGCCGCGATCGAAGCGGGCGCGGACGATGTGGAATCCTCCGAAGACGGCCACACCATCTGGACCGCTGCCGAAGCGCTGCACGGTGTCGCGGGCGAGCTGGAAAAGGTGCTCGGCGAAGCTGAGAATGTGAAGCTGGCCTGGAAGCCCTCGCTCACGGTCGATGTCGATGAAGACACCGCCGGCACGCTCATCAAGCTGATCGACGCGCTCGAGGACGACGATGACGTCCAGACCGTGTGGGGCAATTACGAAATCTCCGACGAGGTGATGGAGAAGCTGGGCTGACCAAGCGCGAATGGCTTCTGGCTGCCATGCTCGGGGCTGCATTCGTGGTTGCGATGCTGTGGCGCTTCGGTGTCAGGGTCGGGTTGTGACCGCGTGATCATCCTCGGCCTCGACCCGTCCTTGTCCTCCACCGGCTGGGGCGTGATCGCTTGCGAAGGCGCGCGGATCAGCCACATCGCCAACGGCCAGATCACCACCCGCGCCGCCGCGCCGATGGCCGAGCGGCTGGCGGACTTGCAGGCGGGGATTGCTGCAGTGATCGCACAGTACGCCCCCGCCCGCGCCGCAGCGGAGGAAATCTTCGTTAACAAGAACCCGCAATCGACGCTGAAACTCGCCCAGGCACGCGGCGCGGTGCTGGCCGCCTGCGGCGCGGCAGGGTTGACGGTGAACGAACACGCGGCGCGGCTGGTGAAGAAAGCCGTCACCGGCACGGGCGCGGCGGACAAGGCGCAGGTCGCCGCGATGGTGAAGGTGCTGCTGCCTGGCATTGCAATCGCCGGAAGCGATGCTGCCGATGCGCTTGCCGTGGCGATTGCCGATGCGCATCTGTCCCCGCGGTTCTGACGAGGCGAGGCACTATCGCCCCTTATGGCAACCTTGGATGCGAGCACCCTGTCGGAGTGACTGCGGCAAGTTGGATGGGATGATCGCTTTCAGGGACGTTCACGAAGAATGCGAGTGGCCGGATGTGGG
>Ga0100382_1000511_pt1 | contig 29054 bp, 20 predicted proteins | sample CryGeymeta201506_FD_81566 | JGI IMG/M metagenome (GOLD analysis project Ga0100382, IMG submission 81566) | Groundwater microbial communities from Crystal Geyser aquifers in Utah, USA - Crystal Geyser metaG 2015-06 | ecosystem: Environmental > Aquatic > Deep subsurface > Groundwater | place: USA...
AAAGCAGAAAAGCCAGAAACGACAACAATAAAAGAAGTGAACGATTTACAAAACCCAATTTGATTCGCAAACAAAAAAAACGCTGACAAAAAGACGACAACATTTTGCACGGATGCGCCTAACTATTGTATAAGACGCCGTTTCACCGCCGAATGGCTTATCTACCTTTTGGATTCTAAACACCTAATTAATTTAGGCGTTTAGGCGGTGATGGGTTAAAATACCCTAAATTAATTTCGCCTATTTTAGCACCCCAACCGAGAACCCGCAATGACTCAAAAAACAACCCCCCCCCAGCCCCCTCAGGCAAGAAAACTCATGGAACAAGTCCGCGACGCCCTCCGCACCAAACACTACTCCTACCGCACCGAGCAAACCTACACCGACTGGATCAAACGCTACATCCTCTTCCACCACAAACGCCACCCCAAAGACATGGGCGAAACCGAAATCCGCGCCTTCATCGCCTACCTCGCCAACGAACGCAAAGTCGCCGCATCCACCTCCAACCAGGCCCTCAGCGCCATCCTCTTTCTATACCGAACCGTCCTCCAAATCGAAATGACGCTCCCGCCCGACCTCTCCAACGCCTCCCGCCCCAAACGACTCCCCACCGTCCTCACCCACGCCGAAGCCCTCGCCGTCATCAGCCACATGCGCGGCGTCACCCGCCTCATGACAAAAATCCTCTACGGCTCCGGACTGCGCGTCATGGAATGTATGCGCCTGCGCGTCAAAGACATTGACTTCGACAACCACCAGATCATCGTGCGCGGCGGCAAAGGCGACGATGACCGCGTTACCATCCTACCCGACTCTATCGTCCCCGAAATTAAACAAATGCTGCTGGATGTAAAAGCTCTGCACCAAAAGGACCTCGCCGAAGGCTACGGAAAAACCGTCATCCCCAACGCCCTCGACGCCAAATACACAAACGCCACCAAAGAATGGATCTGGCAATTCATCTTCCCCGCCTCCCAACGTTCCCTCGACCCGCTCTCGCTCCCCTCTCCCGCTGGGAGAGGCGCCGGGGGTGAGGTCCGCCGCCACCACTTGGACGAAACCGTCCTGCAAAAAGCCATCCGCCAAGCCGCAAAAGCCGCAGGCATAGACAAACAAGTCAGCCCACATACCTTCCGCCACAGTTTTGCCACCCACCTGCTCCAAAATGGCTACGACATTCGTACCGTGCAAGAACTGCTCGGCCACAAAGATGTCAAAACCACCATGATTTACACCCACGTCCTCCAGCGCGGCAGCGGGAGCAGTGCGCAGCCCGCTCGACGACTAACTCGAATTGACCAGTCAGCACTCGTAAAAATCACAAGACGCACTCCGATTGGTTTCCGGGCGCGTCTTGTGATTTAGGTGGATTCCTGTTTTAGAGCGGGTGATGAGATTCGAACTCACGATATCTTGCTTGGGAAGCAAGCGTTCTACCACTGAACTACACCCGCAAAGACAAGGCGCGCTTCTACATTATTGAAGTATGCCGCTGCGCTTAAACCGCTTTCCGTAGCTTTGACGAAGTAAACATTCACATTTTAGCGGCTGGCGGGCTGGCTGTCAAGGCGAAAAGTTAGTTGCTGCGTCCCAGCAGCCTTTGCGCCAGGTGGTGAAGTGTGGCGCCCGCTTCGCCATAGGGATGGGCGCTTTCCAGGCTGGTCAGCGCTTTTTCCGTCCATTCGGTGGCTTTGTTTTGCGCATAGCCACTAGCGCCTTCCTCGGCCAAAAACTGGGAAACCTGAACAACCTCAACGGGAGAAATCGGGCCGCGCTCCCAGCGCGCCGCAAATTTCCCGCGCTGTCCCAGCCCGTACAACACCGGCAGCGATTTTTTACCCTCCAGCAGGTCGCTGGCGGCAGATTTCCCGGTCTGCGCCTCGTCGCCCCAAATGCCGAGAAGATCATCCTGTACCTGAAAAGCCAGGCCGAGCGCCTCGCCAAACTCGCGGTAGGCGGCGCGGGTGGGGGTGCCGACCTCGGCCAGCACCGCGCCGATTTCACAGCTGGCCGCAATCAGCGCGGCGGTTTTGCCCGAAATCATCGGCCAGTAATCCGCCTCGTTCAGGTCGGTGCGCTTTTCGTAGGACATATCCTGATATTGTCCGGCAGTCAGGCGCAGGCTGGTTTGGTGCAAGATTTTTGCCGCTGTCAGCGCGATTTGGGCGGAATAATTTTTTGCCAGGTCGTCCAGCGCCAAATCGCAGAGGACAAATAGCCCGTCTCCGGCGTTGATGGCTTGCGGAATGCCCCAGCACGCCCACAGGGTGGCCCGTCCGCGCCGCTTGTCAGAGTGGTCTTCGATGTCGTCGTGGATCAGGCTGAAGTTGTGCAACAGTTCGACGGCGGCGGCGGCGGGCAGGGCTTTTTGCCAGTCACCGCCACTGGAAGCGGCGCAAAGCAGCAGCAACTGCGGGCGGATGCGTTTTCCGGCGGCTTCCGGCCCGGCGCCCGCGCCCGTCCAGCCCATGTGATAGGTGAGCATTTGGTGAAATTCGCGCGTGCGGGGTGTGTCCAGGCGGGCAATTTGGCGTTGCAGTTCGTTTTCGGTGGCGGCATACAGGGTTTTGAGCAGGTCATTCATGGCGGCGCTCCGGTTGCAAACGGGTCAGGTTCAGGTCTGCCAGGCTGGCGGCTCCGGCGCAGAACATGGCAATTTGGAGCTGCTGCTGGGTGAGTTGGATGGTTTCGATGACGTTCTCGCTGGAAACGGCAGCGGCCTTGAGAAATTGGCCCGCCATCCCGCCCAGGCTTGCTCCCAGCGCCAGGCATTTTGCCAGGTCGAGGCCGTCTTTCAGGCCGCCGCTGGCGAAGATGGGCATTTGTGGCAAGGTTTGGCGTACCAGGCGAATCGAGTCGGCGGTGGGAATGCCCCAGCCGATAAACGACCCTGCCAGGGCGCGCAGAAATTCATTGGGTGCGCGGTACATTTCAACCTGTGACCAGCTGGTGCCGCCTGCTCCGGCCACGTCAATCGCAGCCACGCCGCAGTCGGCGAGGAGTTGGGCGCTGCGCGCTGAAATTCCCCAGCCGACTTCTTTGGCGACCACTGGCACCGGCAGGGTTTTACAGATTTGTTCAATCTTTTTTGCCAGCCCGGCCCAGCGCACGTCGCCGCCGTGCTGGACGGCTTCTTGCAACGGATTCAGATGCAGAAAAAGCGCATCGGCTTCGAGCATGTCCACGGCGCGCTGGCATTCGCTGAGGCCGTAGCCGTAGTTGAGCTGCACCGCGCCCAGGTTGGCGAAGAGTAAAATATCTGGCGCAAATTTGCGGATGTTGAAAGTGGCGGCTTGTTCGGGGTGTTCGATGGCGGCACGTTGGCTGCCGACTCCCATGGCGATGTGGCATTCCTGGGCGGCTTCGGCCAGGCGTTGATTGATGCTGGCCGCATCGCGCGTGCCGCCGGTCATCGAACTGATCAGCAGGGGGGCGCTGATTTGACGGCCAAACAGGAGTAGGCTGGTGGCAACGTCGTCCAGATTCAACTCGGGCAAAGCCTCGTGGAGCAGGAAAATCTTCTCGAGGCCGGTCGTCTGCGCAGAGCGGACATCCCGCTCCAGGTTGATTTTTATGTGGTCATCTTTTCGTTGTTCGATGGGCGCAACTTTTGACATGGGGCTGTGTTCCTGTTCATTAAGTAGTGGTAGAATCGCCGCTACAATTTCTTTTATACATTCAATTAAGGAGAAAAACTATGGCAGACACTTATGCCGAAATTAAGGCGATTGTTATGGATTTGCTCGGCGTGGACGAGGGCAAAATTACGCCGGAAGCGCGTTTCCGCGAAGACCTGGAGGCCGATTCGCTCGACCTGGTGGAGTTGATCATGGCGTTTGAAGATAAGTTCAGCGCGGAAATCTCGGACGATGATGCCCAGAAGATTACCACGGTGGGCGAGGCTGTGAAATATATTGACAGCCACCGTTCGTGAGTGACGCAATTATACAAGAAGGACAGGCCATTTGGCCTGTCCTTCTTTGTTTTTGATAGGCTTTACTTGTGTTGCGCTAACGTACACTTTATTTTAGCAAGCCGGGGATTTCTTCGGGGTGACGCGCCATGCGCACGCCAGCGGCTTCGAGTGCGGCAACTTTGCCCGCGGCGGTTCCGGCGCCGCCTTCGATGATGGCACCCGCGTGTCCCATGCGTTTTCCGGCAGGCGCGCTTTGCCCGGCGATGAAGCCGGCGACGGGTTTGCTCATTTTGGTGGCGATGTATTCGGCGGCTTTTTCTTCGTCGGTGCCGCCAATTTCACCAATCAGGACAACCTTTTCGGTGCGCGGGTCGGCTTCAAACATTTGCAGGCAGTCAATAAAGCTGGTGCCGTTGACCGGGTCGCCGCCGATGCCAACGCAGGTGCTGGAGCCCATGCCGACGTTTTTCAGGGCGTAGAGTACTTCGTAGGTGAGCGTGCCAGAGCGCGAGACTACGCCGACGTTGCCGGGAATGGCGATGTTGCCGGGAATGATGCCGACTTTGGCTTCTCCGGGCGTCAGCAGGCCGGGGCAATTGGGACCAATCAGGCGGATGTGTTTCTGGTCGAGGTAGTTGCGCACGCGCATCATATCCTGGACGGGGACGCCTTCGGTGATGCAGATGATGAGCGGGATTCCGGCGTCGGCGGCTTCAAACATGGCGTCGGCGGCGAAACGCGCCGGGACGAAGATGATGCTGGCGTTGGCTTCGGTTAGTTCAGCGGCGCGTTTGACCGAGTCGAAGACGGGAATTTTGCCCTCGACCCATTCGCCGCCCTTGCCGGGGGTCACGCCGCCGACAATGTTGGTGCCGTAGGCCAGCATTTGCTGGGTGTGGAAGAGTCCTTCACCGCCGGTAATGCCCTGCACGAGCAGGCGGGTATCTTTATTGACGAGAATGCTCATGGTTAGATTCCTTTCGCCGCGTTGACGGCTTTCTGGGCGGCGTCCGCCAAGGTTTCGGCGGTAATCATTTTGGCATTGGACAGCAGTTGGCGGCCCTCTTCAGCGTTGGTGCCGACCAGGCGCACAATCATCGGCACTTTGGGCTTAACTTCGTCCATGGCGACCAGAATGCCTTTGGCGACTTCATCGCAACGGGTGATGCCGCCAAAAATATTGAACAGAATGGCTTTGACGTTGGAGTCAGAGAGAATGATGCGCATGGCCGCGGCAACTTTATCCGCGCCCGCGCCGCCGCCAATATCCAAAAAGTTGGCCGGTTCGCCACCGAAGAGTTTGGTGATGTCCATCGTCGCCATCGCCAGCCCGGCGCCGTTGACCATGCAGCCGATATTGCCATCCAGCTTAATGAAGGTCAGCCCATATTTACGGGCTTCGATTTCAGCGGGGGCGTCTTCGTCGGTGTCGCGCATTTCGGCCAGGTCGGGGTGGCGCATCAGGGCATTATCGTCAATCAGCATTTTGCCGTCGAGCGCCACCATGCGTTTATCTTGCGTGATGACGAGCGGGTTGATTTCGGCCAGGGTGGCGTCGGTGTCGCTGTAAGCCTGCCACAATCCTTTGACGATTTCGCCGAAGACTTTCCAGTATTCGCGCGGCAGGTCAATGCTGGAGGCGATGTCGCGGGTCTGGTAGTCTTTGATGCCCAACAATGGGTCAATGTGCGACTTGATGATTTTTTCCGGGTTGGTTCTGGCAACTTCTTCAATCTCCACGCCCCCGGCGGCAGAGACCATGATGACCGGCTTGCGGGCGGCGCGATCGTTGGTGATGCCCAGATAGATTTCCTGGCCGATGGCGGCGGCTTCGTCTACCAGAACTTTACGCACCGGCAGACCCTTGATTTCCATCGCTAAAATTTGGGTGGCGAGTTGTTCGGCTTCGGCGGGGTCTTTTGCGAGGCGAATGCCGCCTGCTTTACCGCGCCCGCCCACCAAAACTTGCGATTTGACAACAACGCGCCCACCGAGTTCTTCAGCGATGCTTTTGGCTTCGCTGGCAGTGGATGCGACTCTCCCTTTGGGAATTGGAATTCCATAACGAGAGAAAATCTGTTTGGACTGATATTCGTGAAGTTTCATGGAAGGGTTTCTCCCTGATAGTTTTACCGGTGTCGTTCCCGGCGCGAAAATTATACCACCGGCGCGATTACGGCAGTGTGAAGCGCATGACGCGGTTGTAACCGGCATCAGTGACCCAAATGTTGCCTGCCGCGTCGCTGATGATGCCGGATGGCAGGGTGAAAGCAAAGTTTTCCGCGCCATAGTCGCCCCAGACGCGCACCACCAGCCCCTCGGCGGTGAATTCAATCACGCGGTAGCCTTCGGGGTCGGTGACGAAGACATGCCCATTCGGCGCGATGGCGATATAGGGCTTGTTGTCCAGCGTTTCGCTCAGCCAGCCGCTAACTTCCCACTGCAGCAGGGGCGTGAAGGATAAACCGTCGGCGCCACCAGGAGCGAAAACCTGCACGCGATGATTCCAGGTGTCGGTGACGTAGGCATTGCCATCTGGCCCAATTTTGACATCCACCGGCTCATAGAATTGGCCGATATCCACACCTTCACTGCCAAAGGAGTTGAGTAAGTTTCCTTCAGAGTCAAAAATGACAATGCGCTTGTTGCCGGTATCGGCCACGAAAATATGGCCGGCAGAATCGATGCTGATGCCGCGCGGGCCGTAAAGCGCATCGGACGCATCCGCTGCCAGGCCGAAGATGCCCCACATTTTGATGGCTTTGCCCTCGGCGCTGAATTTTTGGATGCGGTGATTCCAGGTATCGCTGACGTAAACCGAGCCGTCCGGCCCAACCGCCACGCCCCAGGGTTCGTCAAGCGTCCCAATCGGCGCCTGGCCGGTGTTGAGTAAGTCGCCAAAGGTTCCCCACTGATTGATAAAATTGCCCTCGGCGTCGAAGTGCTGAATGCGGTGATTGCGCGAATCGGCGACGTAGAGCGAGCCGTCTGGGGCAAAGGCCAGGCCGCGCGGCGCGTCAAACTGCCCGAGATTTTGGCCGATTTCGCCAAAGACCAGATTGGCTTCAATTTTTGTTGCCTTGCCGGCGTAAGGGTCGCTGACCACTTGCTCAACGGGCGCAGCGCCATAATTCCACAATTGGTTGGCAACATCTTTGCGGATGTAAAGTCTCATCCGGTCAGATGGGTCCCAGTTCTGATTGGTCATCGATTCTCGCCCGGTGGCTTTGGCGTAGGCGCTGTAGTCGCGGTTAAGCCAAATGTCGAAGATGCCGGCGCGCACGGCGGGGTCGCTGATGGCGTTGGCAAATCGTTCTGGCGTCAGGCCAAAGTAATCTTGATTCGGCCAGACCATGCGGATGTAGTCGTAGCGCAGGTAATCTTTGCCGACGATGGGTTCAATTTTGCTGAAATTATTGTCGCCGACGATGATGGCGGGCAGCTCGCGCAGGTCGCGGTTGGGCTGGCTGCCGTAAAAAACCGCATTGGGAAATTCGCGCATGTACCACGACATGGGCCAGGAGGTGTCGTCATCGTAGGCAACCTTGATGGCGTAGGGGTCGCCAGTGGTTTTTTCGGAGAGGTCCATTACCTGACGCAAGGCATCCTTGTTACCGGTGTAGCCATGCGCGTAGACAAGATACTCCATGCCGCTATCGTAATTGATGTAGGTGGCGCGGAAGGCGGCGCGGGTGGTGAGAACTGCCAACAAGCCGAAGAAGGAAATCAGCGTAAGATAAATGGCCTGTTTGAGCGGCCAGTGTTCGTTGAGCAGATAAAACAGCCCCGCGCCGCTGGCGAATAGGCCGATGACGGCCAGCACAAACGAGGTGGTGGTTTGCAGTTGGGAGAGTTCCTTGCCCGAAAACGGGGGAATGGGGTTGTTCCAGGCCAGGAAAATGCCCACGGCGCTGAAGATGAAGACGAGTGTCAGGCCAAGCGCCACAAAAACATTGCGCCGGCGAAGTTCTTTCCATTCGATGCGCTCCAAAATATCGCCGATGGCCCAGCCGCCCCACAAAATCATCGGCAGGGCCAGGTGGACGGTAATCCAGGGCATTTTTTCTCCGGCCAGGGTAAAGGCGGCGACGCTGGCAACGCTCCACCAGCCGAGCAGGGCGAAGGTGTTGGGTAAATTGATCGTTACCGAATCGACAGGCCGAGCAAGAAAAAGGGGATTCCCTTGTTCGGTGGCGGGGAGACTTTCGGGAGCGGCGTCTGGAGGCAAAGCGGGGCTTTCAGCGGCGAATTCGCCTTCCGGCGCGGCGGACAAATTTTCGGCGGGCGGGTTTTCCCGCTTTAATCGCCTGAAGCCGAGCGCGGCGGCCAGCAGACTGGCGAAAAAGGGTAAAAATTCATAGACTGGAATTTGAATCAGCAAATAAAAATACCAGGGCTGACTGCCGCGTTCCACGCCTTGTTGTTCGAGCCAGTAGCCCAGTGAGCCGACCAGCCCGGTGAAAAATCCCGCGCCGTTGGTGAAAAGCGTGGTGTAGAAAACGGTAAAGATAATGTAGAAAAGTGCGGCGGCGCGCCACCAAATGTTCCAGTTCCACCAGTAGCCAATCATGGCGGCGACGATAAACACCGGGATAATGAACAGGGACGTGTAGAGCAGGCCGGTTGGCGTGTAGTCGAGCGGATTAAGCCCGGCCATGACCATCGGGAAGGGGATGAGTGTCGGCACAATCAGCGTGCCGAGAAGCAGAAATAAGTCGAGAGAGCGTTCCTGGCGCAGGCGTTCAATGGAAAGGCCGCGCACGAGAAAGAAGCCCGCGGCGAGCAGGCCGAGTAGGCCGATGACGGCCAGACTGATTTCAAACGGGGCAATGGCGCTGGGGAGTGCGAGCTGCGTTCCTGCTCCGGTCAGGTCACCGTTGACGGGAGCCTTGGTTTTCTGATTGATATAGGCGATGGCGAGTGCGCCGCCCAGCCCGAGGATGGTCGCGCCCATGCTGATGATGAAGCCGCGGAACTCGGCTTTGCGTTCGCCCCACGGCGCGCGTGTTACGCTGGAGACAAAATAGGCCAGCAGGAAAATGAGCAGTTCGGCGGTGTAGATGAAGGCGGTTTCTTTAACGGTGAAATGCAGCGCGGTGGCGGCGGTCAGCAGGTACAGGTAACGCGCCTGGCCGTTTTCCAGGTAGCGCAAAACAGCGTAGAGCGCCAGAATGCCGTAGAGCGCCACAAAAGCTTCATTGCGGACGTAGCGCCCGTAAAAAAGCATGTAGGGCGAAATAACCATCATCAGCGCCGCGACCAGCGCGCCGAAGCGCCCCAGATAGCGCCGCCAGTACCACAGCGCGGCGACTGCGGCGATGCTGAAGAGCGCCGCTGGAATGCGGGCGGTGAAATCACTGACGCCGAAAATGAAATAGGACAGCGCCAGCATGTGAAACTGGAGCGGCCCGTGCATCATCGGGTTGTGCTGGTAGCCTTGTCCGCGGTAAAGATTCCAGGAATAGTAGGTGTGCAGGCTCTCGTCGTGGCTCATCACACGCGTTCCTAAGTCGTAGAAGCGGGTGATGATGGCAAAAATGAGAATGGCGGCAAACAAAAGCGTTTCTACCGTTAAATTGGGAAAGGCGGCGAAAGGTTTGTGTGTCAGCCAGCCGGGGGCGGCGGGGAGTGGCGCTTCGGCAACAGCAACGGGTTCCTGCGCGGAAAGTTCGGCTTGTGCGGGGAATTCGATGGGGGGCGTGAGTTCTGTCATAGTAGGGAAGGTTGGAGAAGATAGAGAGAAAATGTGACCGCTGACGGATGGCAAGTGGACTTATACCACCACTCTGGGGCTTGTGGCAAGTTTTTGAATGAAAATAGATTGCGCGTAGCCAATAAGGTAAAAAGAAAATATAAACTATACAGACCGCGAAGCAAGTTGTCCACAGCCGGCCTGGATATCAATTCCGCGCCGCATCCGAATGGTGCAGGGGATGCCGTTCTGCTCCAACGTCGCCTGAAAAACGGCGGCGCGTTCGCGCGAGGTGGGCTGACCCGCATAACCGGTGGTGGGGTTGAGCGGAATGGCGTTGACGTGGCACAACAGCCCTTTGAGCAGACGCGCCAGTTTTTGAGCGGTTTCCGGGCTGTCGTTGACTTCGTGAATCAGCGCCCACTCAAAAGTAATCCGCCGGCCGGTGACCTGAACATAGTCGCGGCAGGCAGAAATCAACTCTTCGATGGGGTAACGCTTGTTAACCGGCATCATGGCCGAGCGGGCAACATCATCCACGGCGTGCAGCGAAACTGCCAGATTGACCTGACGTTTTTCGCTGGCAAACTGTCGAATGGCCGGAACCAGCCCGGAGGTGGAAACCGTAAATCGGCGCGCGCCAAAAGCATAGCCTTCGGCGTCATTCAACCGGTCAATGGCGGCCATGCTGTTCTCATAATTATGGAAAGGTTCGCCCATGCCCATCAGCACCACGTTGGTGACGGCCAGGTTTTCTTCGGCCAGCAGGCGGGCGTAGTAGATGACCTGCGCCACAATTTCGCCGCTGGAAAGATTCCGCTTGAAACCCATCTGTCCGGTGGCGCAGAAAGTGCAGCCCATGGCGCAGCCGGCCTGCGTGCTGATGCACAGCGTGCGGCGGCGGTCGTAGCGCATGAGAACCGCTTCAATCTGACGGCCATCCGCCAGGGCGAAAAGGGTCTTGCGGGTCTGGCCGTCGCTGGAATCCAGTTTCAGGGTGGGGGTCAGCGGCTGAAAGCTCAGCCCGGCGGCTATTTTCTCGCGCAGGCTTTTGGGCAGGCTGGTAAATTCTTCCGGCGCTTGCCAGAAACTTTTGTACAAGCCGTGCCAAATCTGCCGGGCGCGGTAGGCTGGTTCGCCCCAGGTTTGCAGGAGTTCCGTCAGAGCGGGCAGGTCGAGGTCGTAAATCAGGGGAAGGTTCAAGGTAAGCGCTTATCCAGTTGGGCGGTTAGACCGTTTCAGTAACAATATCAGTCAGATGATTGGCAATTAAGTCTATTTTTGGCGCCCAGGCTTGCGCCTGGGCGCGGGTGGAGACGCCAGAGAGAACCAGCGCTGTCGGGCAGTGCGCGGCCTGACCGGCGGCGATGTCCGTTTCGAGCCGGTCGCCGACGACCAGCGCCGCTTCACGCGGCAGGGCCAGCCGCGCCAGCGCCAGTTCCATCAGCGCGGTGGATGGTTTTCCGGCCACAATGGGCTCGCTGCCGCTGGCGGTGATGATAACTGAGGCCCAGGCGCCAGCGCCGGGGATTTGTCCGCGCGGGGTGGGAAAGGTTTTATCGAGGTTGGTGGCATAGAACGGAACGCCGCGCCGCACCAGCAGGGCGGCCTCGGCCATTTTTTGAAAATTGACTTTGCGGTCAATGCCCAGCACCACCGCCTGGGCAGATTCGGCAGATTCGGCGGGCAAAACGATCAGGTTTTTTTCAATCAGGGCTTGTATCAGGCCGTCTTCGCCAATGGCAAAGACGGGGGCGTGGGCGGGGAGTTGCCGCGCAATTAAATCGGCGGCGGCCAGCGATGATGTGACAACCTGCCAGCCTTCAACGGCGACGCCCAGCCGGGCAAGTTGATCGACATATTGCTGTGGCGTGCGTGTGGAATTATTGGTGGCAAAGACAAATTTGAGCCCGCGCCGCCGAATTTCGGCAAAAATCGCGGGCAAATCACCAATCGGCGCATCCGCTTTCCAGATGACGCCGTCCATATCCAAAATTAATCCACGAATGAAGGCGGGAAGCAGGGGCATGGGAATGATGAATGGTGAATGCAGAATGCAGAATGCAGAATGAGAAATTCATCATTCCGCATTCTGCATTCCATCAACTGATTACTTCTTCTCTGGCACGTCCAGCACCTGATCGACCAGACCGTATTCAACCGCCTGTTTCGCATCCAGGTAATAGTCGCGGTCGGTATCGCGCTCAATGACTTCCAGCGTTTGGCCGGTATGCTTCGACATGATGCCGTTCAGCAGGCTCTTCAGCCGTAAAATCTGTTTGGCCTGAATGGCGATGTCGGTGGCCTGGCCTTGCGCGCCGCCGAGCGGCTGGTGCATGTGAATGGTGGCATTCGGCAGGGCGTAGCGGCGGCCTTTCGTGCCAGCCGTCAGCAGGACGGTGCCAAACGAGGCGGTAATCCCCACTGCCACGGTACTAATGGGGTTCGAAATCATCTGCATCGTGTCGTAAATCGCCAGCCCGGCGTAAATCTGCCCACCGGGAGAGTTGACGTACATCTGAATTTCTTTTTCGGGGTCTTCGTGGCTCAAAAACAGCAGTTGGGCCACAATGACATTCGCCACCTGGTCATCAATGGGCATGCCCATGAAAATAATGCGCTCTTTGAGCAAAAGCGAGTAGATGTCATAAGCGCGTTCACCGCGCCCGGACGACTCGACCACCATGGGAACAAGGTTGTTAAAATTTTGGGTCATGGTTTCTCCTGTATAGTTTTGCAATCATACCCGTAAATTATTGGATTTGCATAAGAAAACGAAAAAGCCGGAGCGCAAAATCTTCGCGAAGCGCCCTGCGAAGGGCCTGATTTTGCGCGAAAATTGGGAGGCTTTCGACTCCATCTAGAAAAATCTCCGGCAAGTGATACCGGAGATTTTTATTCGGGGAGAAGTCGCCTATTCGGCGCTTGCGGCCTTTTTGGCAGTTTTCTTCTTTTTGGGCTTGGCCTGCGCTTCAGCGGAAGCAGCCTCCGCCGCGGGCGGGGTCGCCGTTTCGAGGGCGGGCGCCTGACCGCTGGCGATGGCTTTCAGCCGGTCGAGCACCAGGCGGGTAGTTAATCGCCCGGCGGCGTCGGAGGCCACCGCGTTGATTAATTCCTGCGAGGCGCGTGTCCCGTTCTTGGTCATTTTAGCGAATTCCGGGTCATTGACCGCGAGCGAGGCCCACATCTGTTGAAATTTCTTCTGCAGACTTTCATCGCTGGGGCGCAGATCTTCGGCGCGGGCAACTTCGTCCATAATCAGGCCGCGCTCCAGGCGTTTGATGGCGACCGGGCGGGCTTCGTCTTCGGTGAATTTTTCCAGCGTGGTTTCGCGGATTTTGAGATAGGTTTCAAAATCGGCGCCCTGTTCGCTCAGGCGGTGTTTGATGTCTTCGATGACGTGTTCCAACTCATGTTCCACCACCTGGGGCGGATATTTGATGGTCGCGCCCGCTTTAATCTGGTCAATCACTTTGGTGAAAAATTTGTCATTGTATTCATCACGCGATTCTTTTTCGATGTTTTCGCGCAGGTGGGCGCGGAATTCTTCCACCGTCTGACCGAGGCCGGTTTTTTGGGCGAATTCGTCATTCAGTTCGGGGGCGGTGACGGCGCGCACGGTGCGGGCGGTGACTTCAAACGAGGCGGTTTTTCCGGCGAAAGTTTCATCCGAAAAATCTTTGGGGAATTTGTGCGAAATCGTGACGGCTTCGCCAGGTTTCAGGCCAATCATTTGTTTGCCGAAACCGGGGAAGGGAAATTCACCGTCTTTTTCTTCGCGGCCAACCACCAACGCGTAGCCTTTGCGCTCCAGCAGCGGCTCTTCGCCGTCTTTGGCTTTTGCTTTGCGGGCGATGATATCTGCGGAAAGGTAGTCGTCTTTTTCGGCGGCGCGTTCGACGGTTTCGGTTTTGCCGTACATGCGGCGCAGATTCTCAACTTGCTCATCAATTTCATGCTCGGCGGGCACTTGCCAGGTGTATTCCTGGCGCACGGCGCGGTACTCGCCCAAATCAACGGTTGGCATGAGCGGCACGCGAAATTTCAGTTGTGGTGGGTCCAGGCTGACGACGTCTTCGAGCGCACCGGCGGCGGCGGGTTCGATATTGGCTTCTTGCAGCGCGGCGGGGTAGATTTCATCTACCAAAATTTCGAGGGCTTCTTCGTTGATGGCGGCCTCGCCAAAGGCGCGGCGAACTACGTCGTAGGGCGCTTTGCCGGGGCGAAAGCCGGGAATTTTGCCTTTTTCGGCAAGATTGCGGGCGGCGCGGTGGCGGGCGCTTTCCATTTTTTCGGGTTCAACGTCCACCAGCATTTCAATCTGATGGTCTTCGCGGGGGGTTGTTTCGATTTTCAACGTCAAATTCCTTCCTGGTACAAGATAATGTTACGGGTGAATGTGTGTAGGGATGGTGAGATTCGAACTCACACGCCTCGCGGCATAAGATCCTAAGTCTTACGCGTCTGCCCGTTCCGCCACATCCCCAAAATGCGCTGGGATTATACGCGAGTTTGAGCGGAATGGGGGCGCTGTTGCCAATTTTGGCGATATTTTCCTCAATACACCCGTAGAGCAAGTCTGCGACTTGCCTTACGCAAATCAGAGATTTGCGCCACGGTGCGCCTGTAGGGCAAGCCTGCGACTTGCCTTACGCAAATCAGAGATTTGCGCCACGGTGCGCCTGTAGGGCAAGTCTGCGACTTGCTCGCGCAAATCAGAGATTTGCGCCACGGTGCGCCTGTAGGGCAAGCCTGTGACTTGCCCGCGCAAATCAGAGATTTGCGCCACGTCATAACTTTGCGCCACGTTAGTTGCGTTCAAAAGGTTGCCGCCGGGCGGGTTTGGTTTTATACTTTGCAGGGTTCAGGTTTGGGAAATTTCATCCATCAGGAGTGACGCCATGCCGCCGTTTGTTAACCCAAAATGTCCGCACTGCCAGCACGCCAACCGCTATGATTTGGCGGAACTGCGCCAAAAAGATGGCTTTGCCGAAAAATCGCTCGACCGTCTCGTCAAACCAGTGGAGGAAGAATTTGTGGAAACCTGCGCCGCTTGCGGGAAGAAATTTAAATTTACCCCGAAAGCGAGGCCGAATGTCTGAAAAATATGAGCCGGATGAATTGTTTGCCGATTCTGCGCCACTGACGCCCGACGATGAACGGCTGGAGAAACTTTTTGATGAGTTGGAAACAGGTTCGCTGAAGACGCTCGAAGACGCGGCGCGCCAGATTATCACGCTCGCCACCACGCTGCTCGGCGCGTTTTTTGGCCTGCTGGCGCTCAAGGATTCTCCCGCTTACCTGCAATTTTTTGAAGTGAAAATTATCGGCGCGCTGACGTTGTGCGCTTTCTTGACGGCGCTGCTGTTTGCCCTGCAGGCCGTGACGCCGCGCCGCTATGACTTTCCACGCGCCAGCCTGAGCGCCAAGCGCCAGCTGTTGGCCGCGCTGCTGACGCGTAAACGTCAGGCTGTGCAGCAAGCCGCGTGGATTTTTGGCTTTGGCGCATTTTTGCTGCTGCTGGCCGCGCTGGATATTTTGTTTTTGCGTTTGTAGGGGAAAACCGTCATGCTGACACTTCATCTCACATTGAACAATCAACAGGTCGCTGTGCGCGTGGATGGGAAAGAGAGTCACGCTTTTTCTTTCCTCGATTTGGGACAGACCGAGCAGGAATGGGAAGACTTCGTCAAAAATCCGCGCCCGTATGGGCTAAAACTCTTTCAGGCTTTGTTCAAGGACGCTTCCGCAGCGCGCAAGGCGTTTGATGAACTCTCCAGGCAGGACGAGCGGACAATTGTCCTTGTGCTGGAATCATCAGCGTTGGACGGCGTCGCATGGGAATATGCGTATAACGAAGCCAAAGAAGAATATGTGGTGGAAGATTGCGCCTTCATGCGCGCGCTGCCAGAGAGCGAACGCCCCGCGAATGGAAGATTGAAAAACGAAGTCGAGCGCGTGCCGTTGTTGTTCATCCCCGCCAACCCGCTGACCTTGGACGAGCATGGAAAACCAAACCCGCAGTTGAATCTCGACGCCGAATGGAACGAGATGAAGCGGCTCATCGAGAAAAGCGGCGCGCCGTTTGATGTTTGGAAAATGCTGCCCGCCACGCCCGAAAAATTACAGGAAGTCATGGCGCATTTCCAAAAGGGATTGCTGGTTCATTTCACGGGGCATGGCGCGGCGGCCAAAGAGGGCGCACTCCTTTTGTTTGAAGAAGAGAACGGCGCGCCAAATCCGCTGGATGGACGCGAATTCATTCGGCAGGTCAAGGATCGGGCGTGGATCGTCTTCCTGAGCGCGTGCCAGTCCGCAGTCGCGCAGCGCAGCGAGTTTTCCAATCTGGCGCGGGAACTGGCGCGGGCGGGCGTTCCGTTTGCGCTGGGGATGCAGTTCAACCTGCCCGACAAGTATGATGAAATCATCAGCGCGCAATTTTACAATTATCTCGCGCAGGGACACTCTGTTTTGCAAGCGACTTTGCAGGCGCGCCGCGCGCTCAAACGCGCGGCAAAAAAAGACGCGCTGGAATTCTACATCGGGTTGATTGCGCTGTACGCCGCGCACCCCGAAGAGACGGGAAAACTGACCTGGCGCGGAAGCGGCGCGCAGATTGTGCCCACCTTCCGCGCAGCCGACGTGAGCGACCTGCCCGCCCCTGACAGCGGATTGATTGGACGTCAGCGCGAGTTGATGGAAATTGGTACGCGCCTGTTCAATCAAAAGGAGCGCGTCATCACCCTGCATGGCGCGGGCGGAATTGGCAAGACTGCCTTGCTGCGCGAAGCCCTGCTGCGCTTCGCCCCGTCTTTCGATTTGACTCTCGCGCTGGCGCTTGACCCGCTGCCTTCGCTGGAGCGGATTCTGGGACGGCTCGAACCCGCGCTGAACCTGCCTGCGCCCTGCTCTAATGACACGCAGAAACGCGCAGCAATTGTGCGGAACGCCCTGACCAGCAAACGCGCCCTGCTGGGGCTGGATAACTTCGAGACGCTGATCCACGCTTTGAACGAGGCAGGCAGCGAAAATGAAGCTACCGCCATCCGCCTGCACGAATTTTTTTCCAGCCTGTGCGCGGGCGGCGTGGCTTTATGCGTCACCAGCCGGAAGGATACGGAACTGCCTGGCGAAACCCTTTTGGAACTTTACGGGTTGGAAGATAGCGCGGGCGGCGATTTGTTCCGCGCCAATGTGGGGGATCGCCGCGATAGTTTGACGCTGGAACAAGCCTGTCAAATCAGCGCGGCGGTGGCGGGTCATCCGCTGGCGCTGGGGCTGCTGGGAGGCGTCTATAAAAAACACGCCGACCTGAGCCCCGCTGAATTTCTCCAAAAGATAAACGCTTTTCTTTTAGAAACAAAAAATCAGTGGACGAAGACAAAGCGTCACGCCAGTTTGGAAGCCTGCTTCGCCTTTTCGCTGGATAATTTACCAGACACAGAAGAAGGCGAAGCGCTGCGAACGGGTCTATCGCGATTGAGCGTTTTTGTGGCTTACTTTGCCGCGTACATGGTTGCGCCGACTCTGGCTGGCAAATGGCCTGAAAATGAAGGACAAGACAAAGCACAGCAGGATACCGCGCAAAATATGGTTCACGCCCTATGGGAACGCGGCTTGCTGGAGCGTCTGACCCTGCCATTGGAGCATGAAAACTTTCACCTGTACCGACTGCATCCCGCCTTGAATCCATTTGCGGCGGAACGCGTTGTTCCCGAAGATTTACCCGCCATGCGGGAAACCCACTTCCGCGCTATGCGCCAACTGGCAAGCCGTTCGTATCCAGCCAGCGAGGGCGGCGGAATTTATGGCAGTTCATTTCTGTCCACAATGGCTCATGTTGCCCTGCCCGATATGCGCAAAGCCGCCCAACTTAAACAAGATAAAGAAACATCCATTTTGCTTTATCATCTTGCCTTCCTCAATACACACTTCGGCGACCTGGACGGGGCGATGAAACTCTACCAGCAGTCGCTGGTCATTGATGAAGGCCTGGGCGACCAGAAAGGCAAGTCCGCCACCCTGCACGCCGTGGCCGGAATCTACGTCACGCGCGGCGACCTGGACGGGGCGATGAAACTCTACCAGCAGTCGCTGGAAATCAAGGAAGGCCTGGGCGACCAGAAAGGCAAGTCCGCCACCCTGCACGCCGTGGCCGGAATCTACGTCACGCGCGGCGACCTGGACGGGGCGATGAAACTCTACCAGCAGGCTCTCGCCATTGATGAAGGCCTGGGCGACCAGCAAGGCAAGTCCGCCACGCTTGCCATGCTTGGGCAGTTGCTGGTAGCGCGTAAAGATTACCCGCGCGCGATTTTCGCATTGGTGGAAAGTTTACAAACCCTGTCTTCCATCGGCGCGCGTCCCGATGCTCAGAAAGTGGCGGAAATTCTTGTGGGTATTCGGCAGAAAATTGGCGCGGAAACTTTTGATATTGCATGGAAGCAAGTCACTGATTCTCCCCTCCCCGATTGGCTCTCGCAACAAGCTGAAGAACAGCAAAGCATGACCGTCGAGCAGTTCATCGCGGAGGCGATTCAATCTGCCAGGGAGAAGCGCCCCGCAGCGCAGCAATATTTCCAGGCGGCGCAGAAGATGGCAACTGATGCCAATGCGCCCGCCGAATTGCAGGCGCTGGGCAACGTGTTGCAAAAAATCATGATTGGTGATACAAACGCCAATCTCTCCAGCCTGCCCGCCGCGCTGGCCGAAATCGTCAAAAAAGCGCTGACCACTGTCCACTGACCACTGATCCCCATGTCCCGAGTCATCAACCCCGAATCCACTGGCAAAGAACGCACCCAACTCAGCAAGGGCATTGTGCTTGCCATCCGTGAGCTGGCGAAAACAGCCAGCCCGGATGCCGAAACCCGCGACCTGGCGGCCTTCATCGCCCTGGCGCTGGAAAGTATCGCCGCGGGCATTGACACGTCTGTCACCGCCTGGGAAAAGCGTGATTACTGGGTCAAGGCTGACAAATTCCGCATGGAGTGGCAGTGGGCCGGTTATTACGCGGATAAAATGCGTCAGGCTGTGCTGGCCGAAGACTGGGCAACGGTGGCGCTGACCATGAGCCAGACCGCGCAGAAACTTGCCAAAGTCGAAGTCGCCGCCGGTCACCGGCTGGGCAAACCCTGGGTCGGCGCGTACGCGCGGCTGAAGCAACCATAATCGCACAACGCAGCGCGATATTTATGCCACGTTGGCTATTCTACTTTGCCAACAGCTGCTGAATCGAGTCAACATAGCGCTCGGCAAATTCAATGATGACCACATCCGGGTCGGTCTGCTCAATCCAGTTGTTATTCCAGGCGTCGGCTCCCGAAAAATGGGGTACAAACGTCGCCTTGGAGAAATGCGCCGCCAGCAGGTAGCGTAAATCAAACCCAAACGAGTCGTGGAACATCAGCAGGCGCGGCAGGCGCGAACTTGAGCCATTTTGCCAGCTAAAGGTCAGTTCGCGCCCGTTGCTAAGTTTAATTACGCGGTAGGAAACAGCGGGGTCAAAGGAAGTTGCCAGCACCGGCGGCTTTTCCAGCCACAGATTTCCGCCGGTGTTGCCGGTCAAATCCATCAGCAGCGGAGTGCCATCGGAGAAAGTAAAATCTTGCTCCGGGTAAATCTCCAGCGCTGGAAAATCGGGTTTCAGGCGTTGCAAAATCGCCTGATAGGTGACATACGCCCCGTAAACGTTCCAGTGCGTATCAGTTTTCAGGTACACGTCGCGGGTCAAACGGGCCTGCGCCAACAGCGGGCGAATATCCATCAGCACCGGCGGGCCATTTTGAGCGTTCTCGTCATAAAACTGCGTCATGCGATTGACCGGGCTGAGCGGAAAAATCGCATCCGGCAGTTTATCGGGGTAGACGGTTTGCTTGTTTGGCACAATCAGCACGATTAATGTCGCCCCGCGCGCATCCAGACGGGCTTTCAGGCTCCACAGCTGCGCGCTGATGCGGCTGAGTTCCTCCGGCTTCAGGCGGGATATGCCTTGAAAATCTTCAAGCGTCTTCTCGGTTGTCATAAATAACCAGCCGTCTTTGCCAACCAGCATGTTGGAAAAACTCTGGTCGCCGAGCGCCAGGCGCAGGTTGGCGTAATTCAGAATCAACTTGCGGCGGCCATACAGGCCGCCGTCAAAATTTTCCGGGCCGCCGTTCAGGCTTTTCAACATCACAAAAACCAACCCCAGCCAAAACAAGGCTGCAAAAATTTGGGTGTAGCGCATCTTCCACAGATTCATATTACTCAACTTGCGGCTTCGTAACGTAATTTGGGAAAAGTATCCCTGAAACGAGCCAGACACGCAATTTTAACATCTTTCGCAAAACTGATATAATTTTAGATTGTAGCGCGGCATTTGATGCCGCGCAAGTCGTGCGACAATGTACCCTACAAGGAGTTACCATGACCGACGTCAAAGCCGAAGAAAAAGAAGATAAAAAAGAACCACAGGAAACGCTGGTTGAGAGCAAGCACACCATCACGCTGGCCGGGCAAGAATACGCTTACACCGTCACCACCGGCACGATTTTGTTGCGCGAAGAAGCCGAGCGCGACAAGGAATCGGAGGGCGCCAAACCCAAGGCGGCCATGTTTTTCACCGCGTACACGTTGGATGGCGGCGAAAATCGCCCGCTGACCTTTGCCTTCAACGGCGGGCCGGGGTCGTCCTCGGTCTGGCTGCACATGGGCGCGCTTGGCCCGCGCCGCATTGAGATGGAATTTGACGGCTCCCTGCCGCGCCCGCCTTTCAAACTGGTGGATAACGAATTCAGCCTGCTGGCGCAAAGCGATTTGGTTTTCATTGACCCAGTCAGCACTGGTTTCAGCCGCCCGGTTGAAGGCCAAAAAGCACGTGATTTTCACGGTTTCAAGAAAGATATCGAAAGCGTCGGCGAATTTATCCGCCTGTACACCACGCGCAACAAGCGCTGGCTTTCGCCAAAATTTTTAGCCGGAGAAAGTTACGGAACCACCCGTTCCGCGGCGCTTTCCAGCCACCTGCTCGAAAAACACGGCATTTATCTCAACGGTATCATGCTGATTTCATCCGTATTGGATTTCGCCACGCTGGATTTCCCGCCCGGACAAGACCTGCCCTATCCGCTTTATCTGCCATCTTACGCTGCCACCGCCTGGTATCACAACAAACTGCGGATTCATCGCCCGCTGGAAAAGTTACTGGCCGAAGTGGAGGAATTCGCCCAAACGGAATACGCCGCCGCGCTGATGAAGGGTGACACGCTGACAGCCCACGAACGCAAGCAGGTTGTCGAAAAGCTGGCGCGTTACACCAGTCTGAGTGCCGACTACCTGGAACGCGCCAATCTGCGGGTGAGCGATACCCGTTTCTTCAAGCAGGTTTTACGCGCCGAGGGCAAAACCGTTGGCCGCTTCGACAGCCGTCTGATCAGCGAAGACCGCGACACTCTGGGCGAGTTCGCCGAGTTCGACCCGTCTTTCGCCAACGTGCTTGGCCCGTATACCGCCGCCTTCAACCACTACATCCGCGCCGAACTGAATTTTGAAAGCGATTTGCCCTACAACATTCTCAACGGAGCCGTCTGGCCGTGGAGCTACGCTGAACATGAAAATCAGTACGTCAAGGTAGCCGAGTCGCTGCGGCAGGCGATGGTACAAAACCCGCACATGAAGATTTTTGTCGCCAACGGTTACTACGACCTGGCGACGCCCTACTTCGCCACCGAATATACCTTCAGCCACATGGGGTTAAGCCCGGCGCTGCGTGAAAATGTCGAAATGGCCTACTACGAAGCCGGTCACATGATGTATGCTTTCCGCCCGTGCCTGGAACAACTCACCGCCGACCTGGCAAGTTTTGTGCAGAAAAATAAGGAATAGAAACAAGGGAGCGTGCCGGGGGAGTGATGGCAATCTCATTCCGCGGCACGCTCCCTACTTCCCATTTTCTGGTTTTCCATATTTCTTTTGCCACGCAAATAATTTATTCAGCGCTTCGATGGGGGAGAGATTGTTCACATCCAGCGTTTTAATTTCATCTAAAAGCGGGTTGGTTTCGGGGAAGAGCGCCGCTTGCTGCGCCGCCAGCGGGTTGATTTTGACCGCCCGCCCGGAAGTTTTCTCCAGCTCGGCCATAATCTCATCGGCGCGCTGAATGACCGGGCGCGGCAGCCCCGCCAGCTGGGCGACGTGAATGCCATACGAGCGATCCGCGCCTCCGGGGATGATTTTGTGCAGGAAAACCACCTGGCCTTCGGCCTCCGTCACCGCCACGTTGTAATTGCGCACGCCGGGCAGTAAATCGGCCAGTTGGGTCAGCTCGTGGTAGTGGGTAGCAAACAGCGTTTTGGCGCGCAAGTGCGGGTGATTGTGAATGTACTCAATCACCGCCCAGGCAATCGAAACCCCGTCATAGGTGCTGGTGCCGCGCCCGATTTCGTCCAAAATCAACAGCGAGCGCACCGTGGCGTGATGCAAAATATTGGCGGTTTCAATCATCTCCACCATAAAGGTGGACTGCCCGGCGTGAATTTCGTCCTGCGCGCCGATGCGTGTAAAAATGCGATCCACCAGCCCAATCTTCGCCGAGGCCGCCGGGACGAAACTGCCCATTTGCGCCATGAGCGTGATGATGGCCGCTTGCCGCAGATAGGTGCTTTTGCCGGCCATGTTCGGCCCGGTGATGACGCGCACCAGCTCGCCCGGCTCAAAAGTGATGTCGTTGGGAATGTAGCGCTCGCCGCTGAGAAAATTCTCCACCACCGGATGGCGGCCCTCGCGGATGTCAAAAAGCGCGTCGCCGCTGACGAGCGGGCGGGTGAAATTTTCTACGGCGGCGGTTTCGGCCAGCGAAGCCAGGCAGTCGAGCGCGGCCAGGGCGCGGGCGGTGTTCAGCAATTGACCGGTATAGCCTGCCAGCGTGGCGCAAACTTCCTTAAACAGGCGCAGTTCAATCTCGCGGATGCGCTCTTCGGCGTTCAGCACCAGCGTTTCATATTCCTTCATCTCCGGCGTGATGTAGCGCTCGGCGTTGACCAGGGTTTGCTTGCGCAAATAATCGGCGGGGGCGTTGGCGGTCTGCCCGGCGGAAATTTCGATGTAGTAGCCGAAAACCTTGTTGTAACCCACCTTGAGGGTTTTGATGCCGGTGCGGGCGCGCTCCAGCGCTTCGAGGTTGTTAATCCAATCGCGGGCGTGGGCCGAGGCGGCGATGACGCTGTCCAGCTCACTGGAAAAGTCGGGGCGGATGATGCCGGTATTTTGGGTGGTGGCGGGCGGGTCGTCGGCAATGGCTTCTTTCAGCAGGGAAAAAGCCTCGGCGCACGGCGACAAAAGATTCAACGTGGCCTGCAGCGGCGCGGCCCCGGCGGGCAGAATCGCCAAAATGGCGGGCAGCCGTCCCAGGCTTTCGCGCAGGGCGACCAAATCGCGCGGCTGGGCGTGGCCGCTCAGAATGCGGTTGGCGAGGCGCTCCAAATCGGCCAGTGGTTTCAGCGCGGCGCGCAATTCGGCGCGCAGCAGGCCGCTGCGGAAGAAAAATTCGACTCCATTTTGGCGCTCTTCGATTTTGGTCAGGTCGAGCAGGGGTTGGCTGACCCACTGGCGCAGCAGGCGTTTGCCCATCGGCGTGACGGTCTGGTCGAGCACGCCCAGCAGTGAGCCTTTGGTTTCGCCGCGCAGGGTTTCGGTTAACTCAAGGTTATGGCGTGTAGCCGTATCGAGAGTCATGAATTCGTTCAGACTGTAGTGGCGCAGGCTGGTGAGCAGGCCGAGCGCGGCGGGTTCGGTTTCTTTGAGATAGTGCAAAATGCCCCCGGCGGCGCGGATGGCGAGCGGGGCGTTTTTCAGGCCAAAACCTTCCAGGGTGGCCGCGCCAAAATGCGCCAGCAGGCTTTCGGCGGTGCGCCCCGGCTCGAAGCGCCAGGCGGGCAGGGGGGTGAGGTGGCTTTTGATGCCATCCGGCAGGGTAACGTTATCAGGGTGGATGATTTCTGCCGGGTGCAGGCGGGTCAATTCGGCGCGCAGCGGGGCGCCGTCAGCGTAGTCGAGTTCGGTGACGGCGAATTCGCCGGTGGAAATGTCGGCGTAGGCAATCGCGGCGCGCGAGTTTTCAGCCGCATCCAGCACGACTGCCGCCAGGTAATTGTTGGCGTCGCCGGGCAGCAGGCTGGCCTCGATGAGCGTGCCAGGCGTGACGACGCGCACCACCTCGCGCGGGAAAAGCCCCTTGGCGGGCTGGCTGCCTTGTTCGGCGATGGCGACGTGATAGCCTTTTCCCACCAGGCGCGCCAGATAATTGTCGAGCGCGTGGTAGGGAATTCCGGCCAGCGGCACGCGCATTCCGTTGCCAATCGGGCGGGAGGTGAGCACCAGGTCAAGTTCGCGTGAGACGATTTCGGCATCTTCGTCGAAGGTTTCGTAGAAATCGCCCAGGCGGAAGAGCAGAATTTCGCCGGGGTGCTTGCGCTTGGTGTCGAGGTATTGCTGGCGGACGGGGGTGACTTCTTCAGGGGGCATGGAAAAGTAAGGAGAGAAGGAGGAAAGGAGAAAAGGAGAGAAAGAATGCAGAATGAAGACGTATTCTTCATTCTGCATTCTTCATTTACGGAACGAGTTTGAGCAGGCCTTCGGCGTCTTTTTCGACTGAGGCGCGCTCAAACCACATCGGCGCGTATTGGATTCCTACCCAGAGCGGAATCATGTCGTCGTAGTGCGGCGAATAGGCGTGGCCGGATTGGCCGGTGGTGTGCGCGGCGAGTGAGGCGTTCAGGTTGCTCAAATCCACGATTTCGCGTTCGGATGGCAACCAGGTGACTTCAAACGATTGGCCGACCGTCCAGCCGGTGGCGTTGACGACGCTCTTGCCGCCGCTGGTAGCGAAGGGGCCGCGATTGAAGAGCGCTTCAATCGGCGCAATGCCCGATTTGCCGAGGGTGGCGTTGCGGAAGGTGGAGGTGTGCAGTTCGCCCCAGCGCCACTGGCTGATGTCGGCGCCGAATTTTTTGGCGCAGCTCTGGCAGTTGACCGCTTCGCCAAAGGCTTTGGCAAAAATGTCGTCGCGGGTTTCCACCTTGTCGGCGGTGGTTTTGTCGTCCCACCAGGGGCTGTCGGGCTGTTTGACCAGCTCGCGCATCACGACGTACCAGCGTGAGCCGCCTTCCGGCCAGTAGGCTTGCGGCAGGTCGTCGTTGAAGGTATCCATCAGCAGGTTCCACCAGAAAGCCTCGAACAAAACCGCCGGGGCCGAATCGGCGCGTTCCTGGTAATCCCACCCGGCCAGGAATTTGTCGCGCGTGGCGGCCAGCGCCGGGTCGAGCGGCGCGCTCAGCAGTACCGGAATCAGGGCTTCGGCGTTCAGGCTTTTCGAGTCGCCGTGCATGGATTGAATGTAGGCGGCGTCAATTTTGCCGGGGGCGTTTTCAATCATGTCCACAATGCGGGCGGCACGCTGACCGTAATCCCAATCTTTGGTAATCAGGTAGGGGTAGTCGCGCGGGTTGGCCTGGTTGTTGGCGGTGACGATGTAGCCGCTGGCCGGGTTGAAGGCGTAGGGCAGCTCGTCAAAGGGGATGAAACCGGTCCAGTCGTATTCGCCCGTCCAGCCGGGGACGGGCAGGGTGCCGTCGCCGCTCTTGCGAATCGGAATGGTGCCGGGCGTCTGGTAGCCGATGTTGCCGTCCACGTCGGCGTAGGCCAGATTTTGGGCGGGGACGCTCCACATGCGCGCGGCGGCGCGGAATTCGTCCCAGTTTTGGGCCTTGTCGAAGCCCCAAATCGCTTCAAAAGGCGAGTTGGGCGTCAGCGCCGTCCAGGCCAGGGCGATGGCGTAATGTTCCGGCAGCGCCACGCCGCTGGCGTCTTTGAATGGTGTCGCATCCGGGTTTTTGGTGGCGTCAATTTTGTCCTTGAGCGCGCCGTAGGTATCCGAAATAATCGGCCCGTGCCGGCTGATGCGCACCGTCATTTCGACCGGGTCGCCGCCCGCCACTTGCAGGGTTTCGACGCGGGTTTCAAAATCCACCCATTTACCATCCACTTCATATTGATTGGGGTTTTCGGGGTTGATTTTTTCAATGAATAAATCCTGCACGTCCGGGCCGAGATTGGTGAAGGCCCAGGCGACGCGGTCATTGTGGCCGGCGACGATGCCCGGCACGCCTGCAAAGGAAAATCCCGTCACCTGGAAGGGGCAGGCCTCGCTTTTGGGTTGACACTGCAAATCGTTTTGATACCAGATGGACGGCATTTGAATACCGAGGTGCATATCGTTGGCGAGCAGAGGCTTGCCGGTGCTGGTCAATCTGCCGGAAACCACCCAACTGTTCGAGCCAATATCCGCGCTGTGCGGGCCGAGCAGGACATTCAGCCGGGCGATGTTTTCGGCGGCGGCCTGATAATTGGCGTCTGGCAGCGGAGCGCCGCCCGCTGATGGCTGTCCACTGGCTGCGGACAACGGGTTGCCGCCAATCGTCGGTACAATCACCGGATAATCCGCTGGATATTCGGGGAAAAGTTCGGCCACTTGCGCGGGAGTCAGCGTTTTGAGCAAAATGGCGCGTTCAATTTCGTCATCCATGTTGCCGCGCAAATCCCAGGCCATGGCCTTGCCCCAGGTCAGGCTGTTGACCGGTGTCCACGGTTCGATTTTGTAGCCGCGATTGAGAATGCCGGTCAGAATGCTGTATTCCAGGCTGAGTTCCACCGGTTCGCGCCCGGCGATGTAGGCGTTGACGCCCGCCGCGTAAGCGTCTGTAATGGCTTTGGCTTCCGGGCTGAGCAGGGCGTATTCCTGTTCAGCGGTCTGCTTCCAGCCGAGCGTGCGCAGGAACGAGTCAGTTTCGATCTGCCCCTTGCCGAACATTTCGGAGAGTGTGCCAGAGCCGATGTGCCGCCAGAAATCCATCTGCCAGAAGCGGTCTTGCGCGTGGACGTAGCCCTGCGCGAAGAACAAATCGTGCGCGCTGGCGGCGTAAATGTGCGGAATGCCCATTTTGTCGCGGTAAATTTCCACCGGGCCCTCCAACCCGGCGGCCTTAATTTCCCCGCTAATTTGCGGGTACGAGCGCTTTGCCAGAGATGGCACAAGGACGGTTGGCACCAGGGCAATCAAAATCCCCACAATAACCAGCGTCGTCAGCGCGGAAACCAAAAAACGACGAACTTTTGCAGACATAACTTCTCCTTTGGACGATTGACAGACGTTTGGCGGTTGGTAGTTGATGGTTGGCGGTATAACCGGCAACTGATCACTGATTATAATGGACGCATGACCGCTCTCAAAAATCTCTTTCTGCTCGACCCCCGCATTCACTAGTTTATGCGTATATCCGTACAAGGTTACAACACACAGGCAGATTTGGACGCGCTAGTTAATGGGGTGGGGGAGTGCCTGGATCAGTCTGTTTTATAAAATTCCTTTTATCCCCTTCATCCCGTTTTTCATTATTAACTGATGTTACGCGATACACGGTAGCACGGCATTTATGTCGTGCTGAAATTTGGCTGACGCCAATTTTTAGAGTCTATCCGAAAAACGGGGCAGGTGGAGCAAGTCTCCGACTTACCTGCGCGCCACCGTTGGCTGCCCATTTTACCAATTTTGTGGAGGGGTTCTTCTCTGTTTAGCGCCCGTCAAACGTGTGGAGCAAGTCAGAGACTTGCCCGCGCAAATCTGCGATTTGCGCCACTAGTTTTTGCTGCGTAACATCGTTATTTATCAAAAATTTCCAAATATCCCTTGTCCAGTTCGTCATCCGAAAGATGCGCGTAGCGCTGGGTGACGCTGATATTGGCGTGCCGCGCCAGTTCTTGCGCCAGTTTGAGATTGCCGGACGCGCGTAAAACGGTGGTGACGAAGTAGTGCCGGAAGGAATGCGGCGTGATGTTCCCCTCGGCTTCTGCGCCAAGCGCCTCGCGCGCGCGCAGTTCGACGATGTCGCGCCCGCTGGCAGTGGTCATCGGCTTGACCTTTTTTCCCGCGCCTTTGTCGTGCCGCGCAAAAAGCGGCAGTGAACCCAGCGGACGCCCCGAGGCGCCGTCCAGCGCGGCGCGCGCGGCAAGGTAGTCTTTCAGTGCCGCCATCGCCCGCGCCGAGAAACGAATGACGGCCTGTTTATCGCCTTTGCCGCTGATGATGGCGCGGCCCTCGTTCCAGTCAATGTCGCCGCGGCGCAGGGCGCAAGCCTCGTGTACGCGCAGCCCGGTATCCGCCAGGGTGACGAGAAAAGCGCGGTCGCGCCGCCAGCGCAATTCTTCGGCGGGCGAGTCGAAAGCGGGACATTCTTTCAGCATGTAGGCCAGCACGCCTTCAATTGATTCGCGTGGAAACTGCGGCAGACGCTGACCGCTGCGCCGCGAGCGCATCCGCACCAGTTGGGCGATGCGCGGCAAATTGGGCGCGGCCAGCCCCTCGGCGCTGAGGAAGCGATAGAAACCGACGACAGCCTGCAGGTAGAGCTGCTCGGTGGCTGGGGCATTTTCCTTGAGCGCGGCGGCAAACCAGCCGATGGCGTCTTCGCGCAGTTCCTCCAGCGGGGCAGTTTCCGGGTCAATCTTTCGGTCGGCCAGCAGGGCGCTGAAGGCGCGCAGGGCAAAAGTGTAGGTGTCGCAGGTGTTTTTACTGCGCGCGCCTTCGATGACGGCCAGGTATTTCTGGATGGCGGAGGAGATGGTGGACATGGGAGACGAATGCGAAATAATGAAGAATGGGGAATTAGTTAAGTTAGTTTACTAACTACAAACTGGTAACACGACATTTACGGCGCAGTATGGCAAAATTGCCAGCAAATTGCGCGCTGCGTGTTTGGATGAGTGAAAAAAGAGAGTCTCGCGTCGGGAGACGTGACGTCCGTTAGTGTCTCTGGACTCCAAAATCTTCCGATTTTGGCAAGCCTGGCGGCTTGAGCGCGTTTATTGTTGCTTTCATTAATTATACTTAAGCGAAGCATAAAAGGCAAGGGGCAAAGGGGCGGATGAAAAGAGAACAGAAAAGGAGAGAGAAAGAAATCCGAAATCTCCAAGATTTCGGATTTCTGGAGGCCGCCGGCTACCCACCGGAATTAATTACCCGCCTCATCATTTCTACAATGGCAGGCAGCTGAATTTTTTCAAAAATTGGCAAGGCTCGCAGCGCATAAAATTTGGCCTTTTCGTTGTAGCCTGCGTTCGATAACGCCAGCGCAAAATTACCTAAATCAGCGCCTTCGCTGTACAGGTCTCCAATGGCGCGGCGCATTTCAATAATTTGCGCTAGTTTTTGTTCGGCATCTTCCAGCTTGCCGCGTGCGATGTCCATACGACATAAAGCGCTCAGCACGTTGGCTTCGCCCAGCCTGGCCCCCACCTGGCGGAAGAGTTTCAGCGCTTCGCCGTAACTGGCCAGCGCCGCGTCCATTTCCTTGCGGAAGTTTTGCACGTCGCCGATGGCTTTGAGCACGTTGGCTTCGCCCAGCCTGTCCC
>Ga0100382_1000664_pt1 | contig 25420 bp, 18 predicted proteins | sample CryGeymeta201506_FD_81566 | JGI IMG/M metagenome (GOLD analysis project Ga0100382, IMG submission 81566) | Groundwater microbial communities from Crystal Geyser aquifers in Utah, USA - Crystal Geyser metaG 2015-06 | ecosystem: Environmental > Aquatic > Deep subsurface > Groundwater | place: USA...
AAAATCTCTTCTATTTGATGCCATGATTACTCCAATTAGTTACCTTATTTAGAATTTCGAGCTGAGATTAGGGAGGGAAAAGGCCCATATTTATGTTGTCTTATCGAAAATTTGTTCGCATAAGGACCATAAGGATGGTCGATAGGTTTTTTTGTTAAGTTCGGAAAATCGTTAGGGGTTTCAATGTGAGGTCGGTATTGTGAATTAACATAAGCGGCAACATCCCAAGCTTCTTCATCAGTTACTATTGGTTTATCATACGTTGCACCTAAAGGCATATTGAATTTTGCATATCTAGCAAAATTTGTAATTCTACTTAAGCCTGCGCCATCATTATAACTATTTTTTCCCCACAATGGCGGATAAATATATTCCTCCCCTGATTCTGCCAATAACCCTTGTCCGTCAGCTTGATGACACGTTTGGCACTGTGCAAAGTAAACCAGTTTACCTTTTACTTTGTCTGCTGCTCTATTTAAATAGGTCAACGATTTTAAACCTGAACCAAACGCTTTTTTGCCTTTTTCCACATTTGAACCAATGTAGGTGATATAGGCTTTCATGGCCTGCATTTCATTGCTCAAGGAATCTAAAGGCTTGCCATTTAAACTTCTTTCAAAACAATCATTTATACGTTTGGTAACATTTTCAATTGTACCACTTCTGCTTCTAAACTTTGGATACATAGAAGCAACTGAACCATAATTATTACCAAAAGCTTTAGTTCCAGCATCCAAATGACAATTTTGACAATTTGATCCATTTGAAATTTGTCGAACAGAACCATTTGGGCCAAGATATTTTGCAGTATGAGCAACTAATTTTTTACCATATTCTACTTTCTTTTTGAAGTCAGCATCGGCAATCTCATTAATATCTTTTGCTTGCCATAAATCAGCCGCATTCACATTTTCAGTTACTTGCGTTTTTACTTTTAGAGTATCAATATGTTGATTGTCACTTTTGCAAGCACCAAAAAAAGCGATTCCCAGCATTCCTAAAACGTTTAATTTCTTAAAAATCATCTTCTACTTATTTGAAATGGCAATTTTACTTAGTGAGGAAGATGCTCCCGGACATATCCATAAATCCAAGTTCCGAAAATTGCACTTAATAAAGTTGCAGCAATTACGGTTGTTCCTGTACCAATTTGAGCAAATAAAGGACCAGGACAAGCCCCTGTTAATGCCCAACCTAATCCAAATAACAAACCACCATAAATTTGACCCTTGTTAAATGTTTTTGGGTGTAATACAATCTCTTCGTCATATATAGTTCTTATCTTAAATTTTTTATCAACCAGACTGAAATCATTCCAACTAGGATAGCAGAACCAATAACACCAAACATGTGGAACTCTTGAAATCGAAACATTTCTTGAATTCTGTACCAAGAAATTATCTCAACTTTTACGAAAACTATTCCGAAAGCAATACCCACTACAACATATTTTAAATTATGATACCATTTATGCTCTAATTGCGATTCATTCACGCACATAGTGTCTAGAGCTCTTGCTTCAAATTCTTTTGTTTGTTCTAGTACGTTTTGCATAATCTCTTTTTATTAAAATAAAATTCTTTGTTTGTTTGCACTCCAAAAAGTCGATTCTTTCGGTTTATACGCTTCCAAATCCTGCGAATTCGACTAATGTAGTGCTAAAAACTAATTTTCGGAGTGGACTCTTGTTTATAAACCTAAAATGATGGGTAGAATGAAATTTGCCATTATATAACCTCCAAGGAAAAAACAACAGGTTGCAATAACAGAAGGCATTTGTAAGGTTGCAATACCCATTATAGCATGCCCACTAGTACAACCACCAGCATAGCGTGCTCCAAACCCAACCATAAAACCACCAAATATAATCATAATGAAACCCTTTACAGAGAGAATCAAATCCCATGAAAATAATTGAGCAGGGATTAATCCAGAAATATCAGTTATACCAAATTGTACCAATTCAGCTCGTAAATCTGTATTAATTTTTATTGGGGAATCTGATACTAATGCTTGGACTGCAATAAAAGCGCCAAATAGAACTCCCAAAACGAAGAACAAATTCCATTTTTCTTTTTTCCAGTCATATTTGAAAAATTTTATATCAGCAGGGAAACAGGCTGCACACGTATGGCGCATAGATGAGCTAATCCCCAATGATTTATTACCGATTATGAGTAATACAGGAACGGTTAATCCGATTAATGAACCAGCAACATACCAAGGCCATGGTTCAAAAATTACGTCTAATACATGCATTGTTTTTATGGTTTAACATTAATGTTTATTTCTTCTTCTCAAATAGATTTTTTTAGCAGATTTATTTCTTTATTGCCATGTTAATCAATAGCTTTTTACCTTGGCTAAGTTTTTATATAGGTTAAATTTTATTGTTTATTAGCTAAACTTTAATCTATTATTTTATAGATTTTTTCTAAAAAATAGGATTTATACTCTGATTAAAATCTTCATTTTATGTGATTTCTAACGTTTTGCCACGTTCCTCCATTAATCACTTCTTTATGCCCTTTAGCCTCAAGAATTCGTTTAGCTTGGCTGCTTCGGTTACCACTTCTACAGAATACTACGATTTTGTCTTTACCATCAAATTCTCTAATCCTTGTGGCAACTTTGTCTAATGGAATATTCACTGCACCTGGAGCTGAACCCATTGCAAATTCCTCAGGTGTTCTAACATCCACTAAAAAAGCTCCTTTTTGGATAACTTCAGTTAGATTTTCATCACCTGAACCACCACTGAATAATGAATTTAAAAAATTGAGCATAAGTACTCCAATTATGACTATAATTCCGATTTTAATGTAAGTTGTTTTCATTTTTCTAGATAAAGTTTATTTGAATAAGGTTTCCTTCAATAAAATGTAAATACCCATGATTAAAACAAACCATCCAAAAGTTGGTTTTAAGGTATTGCCATCTATTTTCTTTGATAATAAAGATCCGATAAATATTCCTGAAATGGCAAATGCTGAAACGAATAGTAAAAAAGTCCAATCAATTTGAGTAGCACTATTTTCACCCAGAAAACCTAATAGTGATTTAGCAGCTATTATTGCTAACGATGTTCCTACAGCTTCTTTCATTGGTAATTTACTTAATACCACTAATGCTGGAATGATCAAAAATCCACCCCCTGCTCCAACTAAACCTGTTAAGATGCCAACAACAATGCCTTCAATTAATATTAAAGGGTAATTAAAGGCTTGGGGGCCTTCAACATCTGCTATTTTCTTACCATTTTTCTTAATCATGCTATAGGAAGCTGCAATCATTAAAACGGCAAAGAGTACCATTACTAAAACACTTTTCGTTACCACGAAACTACCAATTGTCATTATATCGCTTGGTATGGCAGGAACTATAAAAGCACGAGTAGAATAAACGGCTATTATGGATGGAATTCCAAATACAATTGCTGTTTTAATGTTTACTAATTTCTGATTGAAAAAGGTTATTGAGCCTACAGCACTTGTCAAACCAACAATAAACAAGGAATACGCAGTTGCCAATACAGGTGGAACTTCAAAAAGGTACACAAGCACAGGTACCGTTAAGATTGAACCACCTCCACCAATCAGGCCAAGTGAAATTCCAATTACTATAGAAGCTAAATAGCCAATAATATCCATCTTTAAATCTAATCCTTTTAAGAGTCAATTATCTTTATTAACTCGGTTATTAACAGGCAAAATTCGGCTAAAAAAAATGCGTATTCAGTTACTTTTGTTACAAAAAAAGTTTTTCCTACTTTATTTCAGATTTCTTTAGTGTTATAGTTTAACAAAAGCACTTAAGATATCCTCATATCCTATTATTTATTAATGATATATAAATTCGAAAGGATTCAAGTTATAAAAAATATTTATAACACTTATACTTTTAACTAGGTAAGTAATTATATTTTTGGGGATTTAGCAAATATTCGTATTTGATACGAATGAGCTATTGAATACATTCATTTTTTCCGTTTACCCCCTTTTCATTTTAAGCTATCATTAATTATTTTTTAACTTATGAGTGTACTCCGAAAAGTAGTTTTTAGCAAACTACTAGTCGAATTCGTAGGATTTAGAAGGGTGAAAATTGAAAGTATCGACTTTTTGGAGTGGACTCACTTATACGTATTAATGTAAGTTAACATTGATAGTTTACATGATAAGATAAGAAATATACTTTAATTAAAACGTTAGATTTCATTGTGTTTTTCAATAAATGAGTCAATCTCGGGCTTTGTTTCTAAGCAAACTTCACTTGTTTTTGCAAAATGAAGGGCATCCCGTGCCCCGACACGATTCGAAGAACCACGAAGTGCTATCTCTGTCCAATATCTTTTTAGACCATAAGCTAGTTCTTTTGATTAGGTTAAGTTCCAAGACTAAGATGCTAAATCGGAGCCCAGCATGACGAAATGACGTATGTGAAATAAGAACTATATGTTGCGCATAGCTTATTGTTTTTATTTTTTTGCAAAATTGAACCTTTTTAAAATTAATAAGCTTTACAAAAGATCCAAGTCCGAATTTGAGTAAATGAGTCAACTCCAAAAAGTAGTTTTCTGCAAAAAATGTAACGAATTCGCAGGATTGGAACAGGAAAAACCCTAAAAATCGACTTGGTGTACTGGACTCATAAATAAAATAAGTTTTTAAGTGTTCCTTTTTATGGTTTATAAAGCTTCGTGAGCTCAATTTTATTTCTACCCAAACTTACTAAACCACTCTCCTCTAATTGTTTTAATAAGCGTGAAACTACCACTCGAGCTGTTCCCAATTCATTTGCCAATTGTTCATGCGTGATGGAGATAATGGAAGAATGCATCAATTCAGCTTTTTTCTTCAAGAGCATTAACAACCGTTCATCCACTTTTTTGAATGCAATGGCATTAATTATTTCTAGGAGTTCTTCAAATCGTTTGTGATATAATCTAAAGATGTAATCTAACCACTCAGGATATTCTTTTATAAACTCAGAAACTTTATCGATTGGTAGGAAATAGATTTCTGCTTCTTCTTCAACCTCAGCTTTTACTTTACTCTTTTCATGATGCATTCCGCCTAAGAACGACATAATGCAGGTTTCGCCAGTTTTTATGTAATACAAAAGAATTTCTCTTCCATCCTCATCGGTTCTTATCACTCGAATTGAACCTTTTGCAACTAATGGAATTGAACGAATTGAACTATTTTCGCTTACAATTATCTCACCAGGCTGATAACTTTTAACAATTGAATTTTCTCTAATTTTCTCTCTTAAATCAGGTGTAGCCTGAAAGTTTAACTGATATAATTGACTTGACACTATATAAGGAATTTTGTTAAACGGATAATCTCTTCATTTTACTCATATAATATACTTAAATCATTTATGATTCAATGTGTTATGATGAAATGCAACATCTTTTAACTCTTATAAACCACAATCAATTTAGGGACATACCATTTCTTTTTCTTTTCATCTGTACAAGGTATTTTCCAAAGTTAAAAATAATGATTTATTTGAAATATGATAATTTATATAAACAAGTAATTGACCGTTCTCGCTCCGACCATGTACTATATATATTTGGATAAACTATATATGTGGATAAACTCTTATTTCGGAGTGATTTAGAGGGAGGTCATTCAAAAATTGTTTGTAATTGACCACCATTTAATGAATTTTGTCTAAAGTTTTTTTAGTGCCAAATGCTATCATTTACAACCCACCTATTCAAAAACTTAATTTAAAATACGTTTTAGCCGAAGGGAAAAAGCAAGAATATTAACTGAGATAATAAACATCTTTTATCTGGAACTCAGGTTCTTTAACTCTTGGTAACCTAAAGACTAATACATTCTATCTAAAACAAAGAATTACAACATTTCAGCTACTAATTTCATCGTTATCTTTTGTATTTTCTCATAATATTGAAAAAAAATAGCAAAATGAGCATAATTGAATTAGAACATCTCAGCCTTACATACGAGTCGAAACCTATTTTAAACGATGTTAATTTCACTTTAGGGAATGGTGAATTCGTTTATTTAATTGGGCCGACAGGAACAGGAAAAAGCTCATTTTTAAAAATGATTTATAAAGATGTGGAACCAGATGCGGGCAGAATTAGAGTTTCTGATTTTGATTTAAACACCATGAGAGATAGTAAAATTTCGTATTTACGTCGCTCTTTAGGTATTGTATTCCAAGATTTTCAATTATTACAAGACCGAAATGTATATGAAAATATTGCATTTGCCATGCACGTTGTTGGGGCAAAGAACTCTAGAATAAAACAACGAGTTTTGGAAGTCTTACAAATGGTAGGCTTAAGCCAAAAACGACACGAAATGCCAAGAGATTTATCCGGTGGTGAGCAACAGCGAGTTGTAATTGCAAGATCTTTAGTAAATGAGCCAAGAATTATGTTGGCCGATGAACCAACAGGAAATCTAGATCCATTCGCAACCATTGAAATCATGAATTTATTGAAAATGATTAACAATCGCGGGATGTCTATTTTAATGGTTACACATAATTATGATGTAGTTCGAAAATTCAAATACCGTACTGTAAAATTAGAAGACGGAAAATTAGAAGACGTTGTTTTTAAGTAGATCAAAAACTTACTCTCAAACTTCCCCAATTACCAAAAAGCTGAGCTTGAGCAGGATTTGTGTTATTCGATTGTTTAAACGCGCCAGTAATTCCCAAAGGATTTATTGAAAAATCTACATTAAAAGCACTCTCTTTACTCTTAACATTGGCCATATCTTTAAAATAATTGAACATAATGTAGTAACCGCCTGCTGCACCTAAACTACTTACTAAGAAATAAGGATTAATCGTTTTATCGGAGATTTCACCAAAAAAGACGTACGAAGCTCCCAAACCTGTTAAATAACCTGCTAACGACGATAATCTTATATATGAGCCTTGTGTTTCGGAAAAATCATATGATTGAGATATTCGATTTCCATAATACAATCCAATTGAAGAACCTATAATTGAAGAAGCAAACATAACTTTATTATCATTTCTTGATATTGAATTCCCAACTGCATTTGCTACTAAACCACCAATTACAGTTGTGCTATACATCACAGAAACATCACCAACTGATTTGTCTTCATTTACGGTCAATTTGGAACCCATAAAAATCCCTAAACCGGTTCCTGTGAGCGCCATTATAGATGAAAAACGAACTACCTCATCACTTAATACCATAGATGTCGCAAATCCGGTATAAAGTCCATAATCCATAAATAGTCCAAGTGCATGAGCTCTACCGTGTGAAATACCTTTATTTCTAGCATAACTATAACCCAACATCATTTCAGTAAGTGAAACAGCTGCTGATGTTAATACAATACCTTTAAACGAAATTTTATCATCTGTAATTAATCCATTAATAGCTGCTCCATGTAAAAAACTTCTTGTTGCACCATAATACGTGAGATATGCCATCGATTTTGTAATTTCTGTATTCGCTGTAGAAACAAATGGAGCATAAAAACTCACACCAGCCATCAACATATACGTTCCAATTGTTGCTCTTGGTCCAAATTCTAAAGCTCTTGGAATGGCATAACCATAGAAAGCCGTTGCCCAACCCGTTGTTGTGGAAAGAAACGCGCGTCTTCCCTCTTGATTTATTCGATTATCTAAACGTTTAAAATAGTCACTTTCAGAAAATCGAAATCGTAAGTCTTTTAATTCTTCTGCATTTAATACACGTTTATCCCTAACTAAGCGAGAATCTTTTAAATATGTAATCTCTTATAAGTATGTGTTTGCTCCTGTTTGAAACAAAACTGCTTCGCGAAAATTTTCATACTCTTGAAAGAGTTTTGCTTTTGACTCAATTTGTTGTGTGATAACCAAAACTTTGTCATTTTCATCAAATGATATTTGAGCATCTTGGGCAACTAAAGAACCCATAAAGCAGAGAAATAAACTAATAGACAGTAGTACTTTTTTCATTTCGTGTGTTTATTTAAATTGGAGAAAGAAAACCAAGACGAATATACTGATAATTTTAAAACTCAAATTATTCCATATCAATTAAACTGAATCGAAAATAAAATTCTGAACTTTCCCTAATAAGTGTATTTCTGCAAAAAAAATCGACTATTGAGCACTATTGGAAAGGGTGATTAACAACAAATTCGTTTTTTTGGTGTGGACTCAACTCTGATTTCAACTTATTCAAACTATTTTTTTTAAATATTTGTCACTATTAGGTTCTGTTTATCATTAAATTCCGATAGTATATGGTTTAGAATCTCGAACTATTGATTCCATTGTATTTTTAATTTTAAATAAAGAATTTAACACCACTTAAGCATTACATCTTTATGCAAAAACATATTTTAGTTACTGGTGGAGCAGGTTATATTGGCTCACACACCGTTTTAGAACTCTTGAAATCGGATTACAAAGTTACCGTTGCAGACAACCTACACAACTCAAAAACAGAGTCCTTACATCGCGTTTCTAAAATAACTGGGAAGTCCGTCGATTTTGTTAAACTTGATTTAGTTGATAAAGAAGAACTTTTTAAACTTTTTGAATCAGCTAAGTTTGATGCTGTCATTCATTTTGCAGGTTTAAAAGCTGTTGGTGAATCTGTAGCACTCCCCTTGTTTTATTATCAAAATAATTTGATTTCTACCTTGAATTTGCTTGAAGCAATGAAAAAGTATGAAGTTCAAGATTTAGTTTTCAGCTCTTCAGCTACTGTTTATGGAGATCCAACTACTGTTCCAATTACTGAGGAATTTCCACTTTCAGCTACGAATCCTTACGGAAGAACAAAACTCTTTATTGAAGATATTTTAAGAGATTGGTCAAAAGCCGAACCTCAAAAGAGAATTGCAATTTTGCGTTATTTCAATCCTGTTGGCGCCCATGAGTCTGGCTTAATTGGTGAAGATCCTAATGGAATTCCAAATAATTTAATGCCTTATATCACTCAAGTTGCCGTTGGGAAACTAAAACAACTTTCCGTTTTTGGAAGTGATTACCCAACTGTTGATGGAACTGGTGTTCGCGATTATATCCATGTGGTAGATTTAGCAAACGGACATTTAAAAGCCTTAGAAGCTTTGGAAAAATTAGAAGGCGTACATGAAATCAATTTAGGCACTGGAACAGGTTATAGTGTAATACAAGTCATAGAAGCGTTCAAAAAAGCCTCAGGACGAGACATTCCTTACAAACTAGTTGATAGACGCCCTGGTGATGTTGCTGCTTGTTACGCCAATCCTGTAAAAGCGAAAGAAGTTTTAGGATGGTCAGCAAAATTCGGTATTGATGAAATGTGTCGTGATTCTTGGAATTGGCAAAATAATAATCCAAATGGATTTGAATAATTAAAAAAAAGCTCATTAAGTTTAAACCTAATGAGCTTTTTTTATCTAAAATCTATAAGCTAAAGAATATTTAAAACCAACATCAGGGAAAGCAAAAACAGTAACTCCAACATCAACATGATTAAAAATAGTGTATTGTCTTCCCATTGAAAATGCTTGTGGAAGAGGTAAGCCCATTGTATCACGCTTATCTTTATTATCATCAATTGTCGGGTTAAGTTCATTTGGTTTAACAGGAAATAGCCCTTCTCCAAATAAAAATTGTGCTCCAAAACGATAACGAGGGTTTGAATAATTCGTGTATTTCCTAAAACTTTGAAATAAAACGCCATCAAGATCAAAAAAGACTAACCGAATTGGGATTGATAAGAGTTGTGTCCAACTATCAAATCGATCTTTTACGGCGAAATCGAATCCAAAACCAAAACCGTGTTTAACATCTTTTCCATACAAATCGTTTTCAAGCTGTAAGGATAATTCGCTTAAATAATGAGTGTAATTAATCACAAAGGTAGATTTTTGAGTAATTCCAACATCAAGACCTACTTTTATTGAACTTGGTAAATTAAGAGTTAAACTTGAGTTAAACTTAGATAAATCGCGATAAGTTGAAAGATTAGGTTTACTTGGATTAAGACTATCAAGTGCAACTGTAGCATCTCCAGATAAAATTTCATCGCCAGTTCCTGCAATAAAAACGGGTAAATAAGCTTCTGCAATGGCATCTTCACTTGACATTGAAAAAGAAGGAACATGTTCATAAACCAACGACAAATTTGTCCATTTTGATGGTTGATAATTTAATCCAATCTTGTATCCATACCCAGAATCACGAAAAACGCCATTGGCATTCATATAAAAACTATTTGTTTCTCCAAGTTCGTAATTTAAATTAGGATCTGTTGGGTTATTAAAATAACGTTCATCAGCACCACCAACTACAACAACACCAGATAAATCAGCATTTAACTTTCTGGTATTCTCAGCTTCATATCTAGAAATAGCCGCTCCTAAAAGAAATTTTCCATAATCTCCATCATACAATTTATATCCTAACCCAGCATTTAAAGTCGAAATAGTTAACTGAGCTTGAGCAATAAGTGAAATATTCATCAGAACATCGAACCGAAGAGAAACTTCATCCGTACCCTGTTCAACTCCCAATTTTGTTACAATTCCAGTTGCAGCTAAATTAAAATTGACTTGTGTAGGATAATAATACGATGCTGCTAGAACCAAATTAGGATAAATAGGAGCCGCAAATCCAATAGAATTAATCGGTTTTCCCAAACCAACATCCAAGCTTCTTAATTTTGTTGGATAAATACTAGCATCAGGTAACTTATTCCAACTGTCTGTATTACTAAACTCTGTATCGATAGTACTCGCAATATCATCATTAATCTGATTTATAAATGTTTTTGTATATGAATTGAACATATTTGTACCAACTCCCAATCGAGAATCGAAATAAACATGTAATTGTTGCACATCTGCAAGTAATGCTGGGTTCATGTGTAGATTTAATGCTCCATTATTTACTCTTGATGACATTACGCCACCCATAGAACCACTACCTAGCGAACTCCCGATAGAGTTCAAATTTAAGGTTAAGCCAAAATCGGCATAGCCACCTCTAAATAAAGATAACTCTGGTGGTGCAGAATCTGTTTGAGCAAATAATCTTGAAGCAATCAAGAACGAACTTATAAGTACTATTTTTAAAAATCTATTATTCATTTTCATCATCCCCACTTTTAAAATCGTATTGAAAAACTAATTCGATGCGAGTTTGCTAAATCCTGAATTAGATAAGCATAATCTGCACGTAATCGTATTTTATCAATTGGGATCACTAACCCAAATCCTCCGGTAATCTTTTCATCATTCACGGCATTTAAACCTTGTTCTGTTCCGGCTCGCAACAAAAACGTGCTTTTTTTATAGTCAATTAGGGTTGCTTCTGATCCTAAACGAACAATATGAGATCGATCACTTTTTAAAGCTGGCTGAAAATCAGTAGTTATTGTTAATCTTGGATAGACTTTTAAAGCAATTCCAACTAACACTTCCATTGGCAAATCTTCGTCATAATCACCATCACTCTGATACGCATCACTTTTTGCTTTTCCACTCCAAGCAATAGGTGCATACAAATCTCGCACTAATATACCAAGTTGAAATCGCTGATAAGGTGGATATAAGAGACCAAAATCTAGCCCATAACCTTGAGCTGTACCATAGATTTGCTGATTAAATCCTTCTGAAATTTCAGATTCAGAAAAAGCGAAATAATCATCTGGATTTAAAACATTATTACCAAAACCTGCATACCTGTATTTCAAAGCTATGCCTGCGGAAATTGTTTTATAGGCAATAGAATACACTGCATGTATGGATAATTCATTCAGCGCATAATCACCTGAGGAAATAAAAGTTAATCCTAAACTCTGTTTAACTGCCTCAGATTTCGATTTTATCGGAGCAACGCCAGCAAAGAAATTATAAGGAACTAACTGCAATTGATTGGCATGTGTAAATGCAATTCCATACGAATCCATTTGTATTAAACCGGCAGGATTCCAATAAGCCGCATTTTCATCGTTTGCAAGACCAACAAATGCAAATCCCATTCCTACAGGTCTTGCTCCAAATCCTATATCTACAAATGATCCAGGAATCGAAGATAGTTTTTGAGCACTTAAATATGCTGGAAAACTAAGACTAAGTACAAAAAGTAAAACAAGTATTTTTTTCATATTCTTCCCCATTTCCTATTTAATTACAACCACTTGGATTATTTTTTTTACTTCTTTTTCCTGATCCTTGGCTTTAACTTCGATAATATATCGACCATTTCGAACCAATTCTCCTGTATTTGTTGTTCCATCCCAGGTTATTTCTTTTAATCCTTTAGTTGCGGAACCATATAATGCAGGTTGCTGTAAATCATTTTCCAACACGTTTTTAATTAATTCACCACGCAAATTATAAACGGTAATATTCACTTTAGCTGGTGGAAAAGCTGTTGATAAAAAATATCCAATTTTTACTGGTGCAATTGTTGGAGAAAAAGGAGTTGGAAGAACAACTAAATGATCTAATCCCAAAGATTCATTGGCAACTAGAACAGCAAATTGTCCAAAATCCATAATTGAACTTGAACTTAGTTCTGTTGGGTTTTCTTCAACTGCTGTAACTTGATTTGAACTTCCTTTAAATAATGGGCTTGTTGCTTGAAAGTCATCCGTAATAATATCCCATTCTAAAGTACGATTATCAAATCGACCTAATTGCCTACCTCCTTTAAAAACTGAAAGTGAATTATCAACTGGAAGTGTTAAGGAAATGGGCGATTGTAAATCTGAACCTGAATAATTAAATGAATAAACTGTTTCAGAAACCGTGTAACTCGTCTCTGTCCCTTTGGCAAAAACAAACTTTTTCGTTTTCTCTGGTTTAATTTTTCTTACTGAAATTTCAGCTTCCGCTGGAATGGTATTAGCTGGGATTTCAAGAATTAACCCTTCATTATCAGTTAATAAAAATGCTTCTACCGGATTAATAACTGCAAATACATCTACAGCCCCTGATATCCCCTCAATTCCTGAAATAGAATCTTTAAGAATTGCGGTAAAGGAGCCTATTGTTAACAAATCTGTAGCTGTAAATAAACCCGTTTCTGTAATTGTACCAATTTCTTGTGGTTGAACAGACCAATTGACCGAATTGCCCAATAAAAGTTTAGTATCCGTTGTATCAAAAGCAGAGAAACTAAATAAGTGACTTGCTGAGTTTCTTGCTCTTGGGCCTGGTCTGGAAACTTGAATTTCTTTTATTGGAATTTCTGAAATAGTAACCGTTATGGTTCTGCTATAAGAAGCTCCATTCAAATTTGCTGCAACTCGAATTTTATATGCACCAACTTGTTCTGGTTTAAATTGAATATCAACTCCATTTTGATTTAAGAACTCTGTATTGGTCGAACCTCCCGAGAGAATTTCCCAACTAATACTGCCCACAGCTTCATTACCCAAAAACTTATCCGCTAATGATTGATTTACTCCATCTCGAGTGACTAATCTTAAGGAATAAGAATCACCTAGTCGTAAAGTTTGTTGATCTAAAGACGGATTAATACGAATGGTCTTCAGAATTCCACTTGCCAAAGGAATGATACTTGTCTCGGAACTCCTATAAATATTATTTCTTGAGGTGTCATTAACAACTGTGTAAAAAGAAACAGATTCTTCAGATTCAATAGCTGGGATTTGAGCATATAAACTATCTCTAGTTCTAATTAATGAAACTCTTGAATAGGCACTTTGCGATTCTGTTTTATAAAATAAGTTTCCAGAACTTCTAGAATTATCATACTCAGGCACATTAATTACAGAAATTATGGTTGGTCTATCAGCCAATATTTGGCTTGTACTTTTTTGGGTATAAGGCAAATAGATTGATCGAACTAATTGTGAGGTGTCGCTTTCTAATTGAATCGATATTGTTCTGTCAGGAATCATATATCCTTCTTTGAATAAGGAAACCAGATAATTTGCCGATCTCAAATTATCCGAGGAAGCATAAAGTCCTGTTTCGTTTGTGATGAAATCAACCAAAGTACCGCCACTAATTCCAAATTTCATCTGAACACCGCTTAACGGTTCTACACCATTACTTATAGAAAGTTGAATTTGTCCACTTGGTAAATTAACTATTGGCATGCTCTGTGTTGTTCCAATTGAAGTTCGAGTAAGTCTCAAAAGAATACTTTTTGTAAATAATCCAGATTTATAGTGTATTTGATAAACGGTTGTATCATTAGCTAATGTTGAAACAGGAACATTTGTAAATCTAAATACTCCAAATGCATTAGTAAGTGTTTCGTAAGTTGATGTTGAAATCGCAGATACATTAACATTTGCAACACCTTTTCCTTTTAAACGAACCGAACCCGTTATTGTAACTACCGAAGCTTCTAATACAATTGTCTTCACGGTTTTATTCTCACCTGCCTTCAAATTAATATTTGATAGCGTATCAGCTTTATATCCATTTTTTGAGCTAATAATTCTATAAATCCCAGATGGCATAGTTGGCAAATTAAACGCTCCCGAACTTAAACTTGTAGCTTGAAAAGTCTGCCCAGTTTCTGTTAAAATTGCAGTGATGGAAGCCTCAGCTAAAGCAGAACTACCTGTATCTGTTTTGTATTTAACTTCACCTTTTAAACTTGAATTATTTTCAGTGAAGCTAAAAGTTGCACTTGCGATCCCTAATGGAGCTAAAAACCTTTGTCTAGTTGTTGAGTCTGGAGTATATCCAGAAATCGATGGACGAATGATAAAATTTCTTGATGCAGGCACATCTAAAAACGCTGCAATACCTTGTGAATTTGTTTTTTGTGCCAAAATAACTGTTGTATCTGTAGATATTAGAGAAATATCTACATTCGATAAGGCATTGGAACCTCTTCTTGCTTGAATACTAAATCGACCAATATTTGGAGTTGCTACAGCATTTTGTACACTTGAACCATCAAATGTTAATGGAATTATATCAGTAGTATCAGGACTAAATCGAAAACCTTGTTTTCTGAAATTCACTTTATATGTACCCGCAGCTAGAAAATCAACTTCATACGTTCCATCACTTCGGGTTGAAAGTAATCTTACTAAATCATTATTATCAGCTCGTATTACTTTTACTGTTACATCCCCTTCTTGGGCATTTCCACTAATTTTTGCAATGCTAACTGGGACTCTCAAAGGTTTCGATAAGTTGTATTCAGCTTGCCCTAATGGGAAATAAAATGCTGTTTCTGTGTTTGAATACCCGTCTTTAAAAATATCTGTTCGCACAGTATAATCTAAATCCGTTTCTAAAGACTCAAAACTAAAATTACCATCAGAGTCAGCTTGTTCCCTTGCCGTTCCATTCTGAGAGGCTAATACTACAAATGGTCTAAAACTCAAAACCGCATTCGATGAATTCAAGACTTTTCCTTTTAAAACTCCATTATTTTGAATTACACCTAAATCTTGACTTATAATTGGGTTAGAAGGTGTTAAAACAACGGCTGCGGTATCTGTACTGAAACCATCGGCGGTTACAACTATGGAGTATTCCGTTGGTGCTAAATTTTCAATTCTATAGGTTCCATCAGATGATGTTAATGAAAAACCTGAACCAAGATTACTTGTGGCAGATACGGTAACTCCTTGAATAGGATCTTTTGTTATATCATTTATTACAATTCCAGTAATTACAGCATTATTTTCAATAATATTACTTAAATCTACACCTGTTTGATTCCCATTCTGTGCTGTTACGTTAATTTCTACAGGACTATCACTTGTATAACCACTTGCCGAAACGATTAAATCATAACGTGTAAAGCCAATTTTTGTGAATGCGTAATTCCCATCATCATCAGATGTTGTAACATAACTATTACCATCATCGCCAATTGCATCGATAATTGCATTCGCTATAGTTTCACCATTTTTTGATTTCACAACCCCACTAATAGCTCCATCTTTTGATAATAAAACTGGATTCAAATCCACAAATTGACCATCTTTTACAGTAATGACTTTACTAAATGATTGATAACCAGTTTTACTAACAGTAAAAGTTAAATCGCCACCAATTAATTTATTAATACTGAAAACCCCATTCTGATCAGATGTAGTGCTTGAGCCTGCCAGAACTTTTCTAGTAACATTAATCAACGCCTGTTCAATAGTATTTCCTGAACCGTCTTTTACAGTCCCTGTAACAAAAGCAAAGTTTTCGGGCATGGTAAAATGAATACCTGTAACATTTTGTCCAATTTGTAACGTTGATTGCTTTGAACCTTTGGTATATCCTCTTTTAATAGATTCAAGTGTATAAGTTCCAGGATTTAAACCTAACAAATACGTTCCATTTGTCTTTGTTAATGTGCTATCCACTCGTTTTCCATCACTATCTATGGCAACTATGTAGGCATTGTTGATTGGTGTTGTACCGGCGATTGTTACCGTTCCTGCAACAGAACTCGGATTTGCTTTTAGAACAAAATCTTGAAATGTAACAGATTTGGGGACTAAAGATTCAGTTACAGCAGATGCATTTCCAAAACCATCTAAACTTGTTGTTATCTGATACGTTCTCCCAGCTGTTACAATGAATGCAAAACTACCTTTAACTTGAGTATTGGTAGTTTGTAGAAATTCTGGATCTTGTGGCGTAGTGATACTTACTTTAACATTTCTTAAAGCTTGTGTTCCGTCTGTAATTGTACCTCGTAAAGTCGCAGAATTTTCAATTAAATTAATGGTCTGATTAACTAATGTTTGCCCGGGACCAATTGTTAAATTCCCAGTTGAATCCGTAAGAAATCCTGCTTTTTCTGCACGTATATACCAAGTTCCCGCAATGATGGAAAAGCTAAATGTCCCATCTGCACTTGAGGTTAAATTCCGAATTCTATTTGCAGCTTTATTTACAGCAAATAGGTTTGCATTCGCCAAAGCTTGCCCTTCAGATAAAATCTTACCCGAAATTGAGCCTGCATTTTGAGTCATTTGAAACGTTAATCCTGTTAAATTTTGCCCTGCAGAAACAGAAACAATTTGTTCTTCAGGTGAAGCATGACCCGTTTTGGTTACCCTCAAGGCTCGAGTTCCCTCAGGAACAGATAATGTAAACGTTCCTGCACTCGAAGTTAACACATCACCAACACCAGGCATGGTTACTAATGCTTCATTTACGCCATTTCCATTAGGTAAAGTTACGGTTCCAGAAATACTACTAGGATTTGGAATTAACTCAAAATCCATTCCTGAAATCGTTTCACCAACTGCAATACCTATTACTAATTCTTGAGTTTGATTCGTTGTAAAATTGGTTCTTTCTGCTTTAATTGTATAAGCGCCAGCTTTTAAACTCATGTTATATTGACCATTTAATGCTGTTTTAGCAACAATTGGAGATCCAACGGATGGAGTTGCTACAACTTCAATATTACTGAAAGGTGATAATCCAGTTGTACCATCTGCATTGGTAACTCGTTGTCTTACAAATCCAACAACCTGATTCGCATTTCCAACCATCACGAAATTTTGGTTTTGTAATATTTCTCCTGTAGTTAATGCAATTGATAAATTATCTGGCTTAACGAAACCTGTTCGTTCTACTTTAATAGTCCAATTTCCACTTGTTACATTAAATTGGTAAAAGCCGGAGCTGTTTGATTTAACTTCAAATGAATTTGTTGAATTAAATACAGTTACCGTTGCTAATTGAACCGGACCTCCATCTTCATTTACAATTGTGCCTGAGACAGTAGCTGCATCATTCGTAATAATAAAATCTGTGGCTAATTTTTTCTGCTGTCCTTTTGTTAAACTAATTGTTTGAGAACTTGAATTGATAAAACCGACTTTTCTTGCTCTTACCGAATACGAACCATCTGCAACGGAAACATTAAAATTACCAACACTACTTGTGCTAGCTTTCGTTTCAACTTTTGTGGTAGCATTTGTAATTATAACATCAGCTCCACCTACCACATTTCCTTTTTCATCTTTTACTATACCTTCAATTGATGAAGGTAATGCCTCCATTTTTAAGGTGAATTGCGTAGTTTGCTTGTTTGCTATTATATGCCCTGTTGAAGTTAACGTCTTAAATCCAATCTTTCTTGCTTCAAAATCATAGGTTCCAGCAACTAAACTATCAGAATAAAAATCTTGTTGTACTAAATAAGGTAACAATGGAGTAACACCACCTGTTGTAGCTTTTGCATACAATTCAACACCAATTAATGCTGAATTATCAGAAGCATTCTGAATTCTGACAGTAAAAGCACCAGTTGGAATATTATAAGTAAAAAACCGACTTTCACTCATGGTTCCACCGCCAGCAGAATTATTCGTTGTTACATTCCACTGATAACGACCGTTTTTCATACTTGTAATTGCATCAAAATCAATAATAGTGTTTGTAGTTGTTGACGACCAAATCGGAACAGTTACATTAACCCCTTGCTGTTTAATAAGTTGAAATAGATTTATTGTATAATTTGATGCTCCAGTTACAGGATCCCATTTGAAAGTTAAGGTTGGTTGAGCAAAATATTCAGCTTCAGCTAAGGGTGATATTAAATTAGCTTTGGGAAGTGAATTTGGGTTTGAATAGGTAAAAGGGATTACTCCACCAAATACAGGCGAAGCAAAAACTGGATTATTTTCTTCATATACATTTAACACTGTGTAACTGTACTCCTGACCAGAACTTAAGGGGCGAGCTTCATCAACATAAGGCGAATCATAATTAATGTCTCCATATTCAACTGATGTTTCATTAGTTATAATCTGCCATACTACCGTTGCACCACTAATCGCAATTTCATCTTTTTCGTTCGTCTTTAACTCAAATGGAGTGCTTGATACAATCACCCAATAGGAAACAACTCCAGAGACTGCTTGCCATTGAAAAGTTGGGGTTGAATTGGTAATCGTTCCACGAGGCGCCAGAATTACTGGTGCTTGATTTGCTTCAACGATTAATAATACTTCATTTGTGAATTTAATTGTTTGTGGATTTGCCGTGAAATCGGCCTGAATTTCTTCTGCTGTTCTTTTTGTTGAGTTTGTCACTCGTGCATAATACCTTCCAGGCGGTAAATTTACGTTATCTGGAATGAAAACATGATTTTCCCCACTTACATTGATTGCTAAAAAGTTATAGCTATTTGATGTTTTACCAATTATTAATTTCGAATTCGTCCCGGTTAAATTTATAGAACTATTATTGGGATTTGACCATATTGCCCTAACTTCAGCATTCCTTTTTAACATAAAAGCTGAGGCCCATTTGTTTGCCCCATCTTTTTTTTGAAATGGTTTTAAAATAAAAGTTTGTCCATAAACAGTTGACTGTATTAATAGTAATAAAACTGTGAGCACGAATGACTGAAAGCCATTCCCTTTATTCTTATAATTCATAGATACTTTAAATGATTAATATATTATTCCCAAGAATAACTTCAATAATAAAGTTTTGTCCCCGATTTAATGGCAAATTAATAAAACTATTTTCAAAGTTCAAACTTAACTGCTTTTTATTAATACGTAACCAACAATATTTAATACCACCTAAGCAATTGATTTTTAATAAATTATCTGAGTAAATTACTAAATTAACTAATTAAACAGTATCTTTAAATAAAATTTTTCAAGTTTAGTAAAGAAAATTTCATTTTTAGTTAATTCCAAATTGAGTAGTGACTTACTCAGACTCGTAATTTATGATTACTTCTATACTGGAATTTTAGTTGGTAACATCAATCAATAAACTAATATTGATTGATGTTACCAATTTGCAATCCTACTATCTTGAGTTCTTGTTATGAAATATTGCAAATTATTTTTTGATAGTGACAGATTCGTCATATACGAATTATTTAATTACACAATTATGATATAATAACAAGTGAGTCTTTAACTCAAATTCGGACTTCGTTTCTAAGCAAACTTTACTGGTTTTTGCAAAATAAAGGTCATCCCATGCCCAAACACGATTCGAAGAACCATGAAGTGCTATCTCAGTCCGAAATTTTTTTAGACCATAAGCTAGTTCTTTTGATTAGATTAAGTTCTAAAACTGAGATGCTGGATCGGGTTCAATATGGCGAAATGACGTATGTGAAATAAGAACTATATTTTGCGAATAGGTTATTGTTTATATTTTTTTTGCAAAATTGAACCTTGAGTCCTCTCCGAAAAGTCAATTCTGTAGGTTTACACCCTACTAAATTCTCCGAATTCGACGAATAATTTGCTAAAAACTACTTTTCGGAGTACACTTAACCTTTTAATGGTTAATAAATTTTACATAAAGTTCAAGTCCGAATTTGTGTATTTAAGTACATTAATTCGAATCTATCTAATTCAAAAGCAATCTTAAACGTTAAATCTAAAATGCATGATGTCGCCGTCCGCAACAACATACTCTTTTCCCTCAGCACGCATTTTACCTGCTTCTTTAATAGCGGCTTCACTTTTATAGGTTAAATAATCTGCATATTTGATAGTTTCTGCACGAATAAATCCTTTTTCAAAGTCTGAGTGAATAACACCTGCAGCTTGTGGTGCTTTAGTTCCAATGGGAATGGTCCATGCTCTTACCTCTTTTTCACCTGCTGTGAAATAAGTTATCAATCCTAATTTGGAGTATGCAGCGCGTATTAAATAATACAAACCTGGTTGATCTATTCCTAAGTCATGTAAAAACTCATTTTTAGCTTCTTCATCCAGTTCTGATAATTCAGCTTCTATTTTTGCGCAAACAACAACAACTTCACTACCTTCACCTTTTGCAAATTCACGAACAATATCAACATATTTGTTGCCTTCTGCATCAGGAATATCATTTTCATCGACATTACATACATAAAGAGAGGGCTTGTCTGTTAATAAAAAAAACTCTTTAATGACTTCTCTTTGTGCATCAGTTGCCTCAAATGATAAAGCCGTTTTACCATCTTCGAGATGATTTCGTAATTCTTCAGCTAATGCAAGATTATCTTTTGTGGCTTTATCACCCGATTTAGCATCTCTTTTTAAACGATCTATTCTTTTCTCAACAGAATCTAAATCTTTTAAAACCAATTCATCACGAATAATATTGATGTCTCGAATCGGATTTACATCACCTTCAACATGAACTATATCGTCATCATCAAAACAACGTACAACATTTACAATTGCATCCACTTCTCTGATATGCGATAAAAAAGCATTTCCTTTTCCTTTTCCTTCGGCAGCTCCTTTTACCAAGCCAGCAATATCAACAAACTCAATAATGGCAGGAATAATTTTCTTAGGTTTAATGAACTCAGTTAATTTGTTCATTCGATAATCAGGAACTGAAACGATTCCTACGTTCGGATCAATTGTACAAAAAGGGAAATTAGCTGCTTCTGCTTTTGCATTGCTAAGTGCATTAAATAAGGTAGATTTTCCAACGTTGGGAAGTCCTACTATGCCACATTTTAAACTCATAGATTATTAGTAAGGTTTAGGTTCGTCAATACATTTTTGATAAATAAACTCTTTTTCAGGCAACAATACAGCTGTTAAGCGTCCTAAGTCTGGAAGATGTTTATATACACAACCGGTGTCAATACCGATCATTCTATTTTTATTTATGGGTTCACTCACTGGTGTATGACCAAATACAACTGTCTTCTCCCAGTTATTAGACTCATACAAATGTTCTCGAGTCCACATAAAATCATTATGAAAATCTTCATTACTTATTGATTCTTGAATACTACAATCTGGGTCGAGACCTGCATGAACAAAAAAGAACTCATTTGAATCAAAAAATAAGCGCGTATTCCGAAAAAAGTGAAAGTGCTGATAGGGTAACTCAAACTTTTTTTTCTCATTCATGTAGTTGAGATACGTCTGTTTACCACCATTTCTTTGCCAATTCCCAATTGAAGAAACTCCTTCCTGAAAATCAAGTAACATTTGTTCGTGATTACCTCGCAAGAAAACACAGCTATTTGATTTTGAGAAGTCAATTAAGTAGTCTATTGTTTTTTTTGCGTCTGGACCACGGTCAATATAATCACCAACAAATACAAATTTCCTGTCCTTATGTTGATGTAAAATATCATTAAGAAGTTTTTTTACGGTTAAAAAACATCCATGAATATCACCAATTGCAACAAATTTTTTAGACATGTGAACTGAATTAAGAAAGTCTTTTTTGAATTAAGCCACGACCAGTTTTATTCACTCTTTCTTGCTCTTTCAATGATGTAAGTGCAGATTCTAGTATTCCATTTACGAATTTTCCAGATTTAAAGGTAGAATATTTTTTTGCCAACTCGATACATTCGTTAATCGTTACTTTTGTCGGAATATCATCAAAATGCAAGAATTCAGTTATTCCCATAACTAAAATAATGCGATCTAAAGCTGCTAATCTGTCTAATTCCCAGTTTTTAAGATTTTCAGCAATCATAATTGTTGCTTCTTCCTTAATATTTAGTGCTCTGTAAAATAATTTATCAGCAAATTCCTTAATTGTTTTGTCATCATCGGCTTCAAATGATGTTTTTATAATCTTTGTACTGATTTCCTCAGCAGTTTCACCACTTAGTTCAGCTGCATAAAGGGCTTTCAATACAACTTCGCGAGTTTCTCTTCTGTTTTGCATGGGTAATTTTTACGATTTAGCCACATAATATACGAATTAATTAGCCTTTAATCTGAAAAATGATTGCTTTACATGTTTACATTATCGTATTTTTGAATACTCGGGTCTATAGCTCAGTTGGTTAGAGCGCTACATTGACATTGTAGAGGTCAGCAGTTCGAGTCTGCTTAGACCCTCCCACTTAAAGCCTTGATTTTATTGAATAAAGTCAAGGCTTTTTTTATTACTAAAAAATTACTACAACCCTCAAATTCCACCTTTTTACCCTTGTTTTTAGCAAAAAAAAACAAAGATTAGTAACTTTTTAGTAATTTTTTGAACACGTTAGGTTACTGTAAATCATTTCTTTTTATTGTATCCTATTGAATCTAATTGCAAGTTGTTGTTTTTACTATTGATAAACACCAAAAATACTACTACTTTTACTCAACCATACACTACATCATTTTAGTAAAAAACCTCATAATAAAAGTAACATTCAGGGAAAATTGTATAATTCTTAATACCAAACATATTGGCGATTTACTCAAAAACGTCTTAGTACATAAAAAACTGAGTCAAAATGAATTTGCAAAATCTATTAACAAAACTCGGTCCTATATAAGCCTAATTAAGAATAAAAAAATGGGTGAGCCTCGCTATTCAACAATTCGTACTTTTGAAAAAGCTTTAAATATTAGAATACAAAAGACTGAAATCGGCTGGAGTGCCTTTGAAAATCAGCCAATTCCCAAGCTTCACTTAATTAATTTAAATGAGACTTCTAATGAAAATAATAAAATGCACTCAATGGGAACACCTTCTTCCTTTTATGAAAGACAATCTCAAAAACTGCTTTTTCCCAATAAACAAAAACCCATTGATAATATATATCTTACGGATTCAAAATCAGATACATCAAACTTACAGTTAGCAAATATTCTACTTATTAAATCTGCTATTGACCTCTTACAAGCGTATGTTAATAGTTTTGAATCATAATTTATATGAACATTTGTTTTTATCTGCATTGATATTTTAGAATCTATTAGCTACTTTTTCTGGAAGCGCTATTTGTTTGTTAAAATCAGATTACTATTTTAGAACAACCTTTACAAACAATATTATCATACCATGAAATCTACTATTCTAGCTTTTTTATTTATTGCAGGTCTAAGCTTAAACTCTTGTGATTATTTCGAATCAAACGATGACAATACCTACTTAAACAAAACAGGCGAAGTTAAAATCATAAATGAAACAAGTGTCAAAGTTCGCTACTCTATTATGAACCCTGAAGATGTTAATGTAACAGGCTCAATTGACTCTCATACTAAAACTGACATTAATCTTATTCCTGGTTTTAAATGGGTTACTGTTTTAAATGATGCAACTAATGATACTTTAATTAATATGCTCACTTCTGTTGGTGTTCAAGCAGATAAAAAACATTCATTGTATTTAACATCATATTCTGTTAGCAAAGCTGCTACAGGAAGTTTGCCTGCTAGAGATTCTGTTATCGCACAAATGGCCCTTCTAGACAACTTTTATACCTTTACTGATACAACAACCAAACTTAGAGTGATTAACGCTAATCGATCAAGTAATTTAGCCGCAGTCTATATTGCTCCAAATGGAGCGGATCCACTCGTTAATGCTCCAGCTTTTTCAAATGTTGGTTTTGCAACATTCGACATAAGTTATGCAACTTACAAAAATGGAAATTATTCCATAGCAGTTGTGAATGCGGATAATTCCACTATTACATCCTCTTTTACTTTCGAAGCACAAAGTGGCTATTCCATTATTATAAAACAAGATGGAACCATAGAAGCTCTAAAAGACAATTAATTAGTCTATATAATCTTATACTCAAAAGCCACTTTGTTTAGCGATGTGGCTTTCTTTATGTTTTTAACATTAATATTCTGAATTAAATAAAAAAATACGGTCAGATAACTCAAATTCGGACTTCGTTTCTAGGCAAACTTTACTGGTTTTTGCAAAATAAAGGTCACCCGTGCCCCAACACGATTTGAAGACCAACGAAGTACTATTTCAGTCCAAATTTTTTTTAGGCCATAAGCTAGTTCTTTTGCTTAGGTTAAGTTCTAAGACTGAGATGCTGGATCGAGTCCAGCATGACGAAATGACGTATGTGAAATAAGAACTATATGTTGCGATTATGTTCTTGTTTTTTTTTGCAAAATTAAACTTTTTAAAAATCAATAAACTTTACAAAAGATACAAGTCCGAAAGTTGGCCAGATAACATGAGTCTAGTTTTTTTGGCTTATTCATCACATCTTTAATTAAATCAGCTAACCAAATTATTCGTAATTTAAAACCAACAAGTCACATAGATTATGAAACGAGTTCTTTATTTAAGTCTTACTGCTCTAATTGCATTCTTACTCATCATGCTTTTTATTCAAAACGGAGAAACGGTTGAAGTGAAATTCCTAATTTGGCGATTTAAATCAACTTTAGCTCTTTTTTCTATAATTACTTTTGCTTCGGGATCACTCTTAACATTAACAATGACTTTTCCATTTTGGTTCCAAAAGCACAAAGAAGTCAAACATATTCAAAATGAATTAAACTCAGTTTTAATGAATTCACTATCATCGTCTGCATTAACCGATAATAATGACTCAACATCTGAAATTTCCTAAGAACTTTACTGTTTTTGCATTAAGTAATCATAGCGATTCCCTATTTTTACCCGAATTTTATTTTTTTATTTTATGTCTCAAGAAATTATAATAACATTGCCTGATGGCTCAAAAAGATCTTATCCAAAAGGTATAACAGGATATGATGTCGCTGAAAGCATCTCTTCAGGTT
>Ga0100382_1001057_pt1 | contig 19188 bp, 19 predicted proteins | sample CryGeymeta201506_FD_81566 | JGI IMG/M metagenome (GOLD analysis project Ga0100382, IMG submission 81566) | Groundwater microbial communities from Crystal Geyser aquifers in Utah, USA - Crystal Geyser metaG 2015-06 | ecosystem: Environmental > Aquatic > Deep subsurface > Groundwater | place: USA...
GCTTCTTTTCGTTCATGTCGATCACCATGCCTCCAATGATCGATCCCATTTGTACCGTTCAGACTCATTCCTCGATGGAAATACGCTCTACCGTTCAGACTCATACCATGTTGGAAAAGACTGTTTCTGGACTTTAAGGTGTGATTTACGGCACAATCGCCGCCGTTTCCCACCAGCCGGCCAGCTCTTAAATGCCCCGTAAGCGCACGCCGAAGCCCTCTTCCGAACAAGCCAGCCCGGCAGCATCCGGCAAACTCATCCTGGTTCTGCACGGCCCCAACCTGAATCTCTTGGGCACCCGCGAACCCAAGCATTATGGCCACCAGACCTTGGCCGAAATCGACGCCGCCCTGATCGAACAGGGCCGCACCGTCGGCATCGCTGTGGAATGTTTCCAGAGCAATGCCGAACACGCCCTGATCGAGCGCATCCATGCCGCGCGCGACCAGGGCGTCGCTTACATCATCATCAATCCCGCCGCTTTCACGCATACCAGCGTGGCCCTGCGCGATGCGCTGGCGGCGGTGGCCATCCCTTTCATCGAAGTGCATCTGTCCAACGTCCACGCTCGTGAAGCCTTCCGCAAGCATTCGTATTTCTCCGATCTTGCGACCGGTGTGATCTCCGGCCTGGGCGCGATGGGTTACCTTTTCGCGCTGGGCTATGCCCTCAACGCCCTGGAGGAATAAGACCATGGATCTCCGCAAGCTCAAGAAACTGATCGACCTGGTCCAGGATTCCGGCATCGCCGAACTGGAAATCACCGAGGGTGAGGAAAAAGTCCGCATCACCCGCACGGTGGCCGGCCAGACCCTCTATGCCGGTATGCCCATGATGCAACCGGGCATGATGCCGATGTATCCGCAGCAGGCGCCCGCCGCCGCCCCGGCGGCCATTGTTGCCGCCGAACCGGCGGCGCCGGAAGGCCATGTGGTGAAGTCGCCCATGGTCGGCACCTTCTACCGCACCCCTTCGCCCAACGCCAAGCCGTTCGTGGAAGTGGGGCAGGCGGTCAAGACCGGCGACACGCTGTGCATCATCGAAGCCATGAAACTCATGAACGAGATCGAGGCGGACGAGGGCGGCGTGATCAAGACCATCCTGATCGAAAACGGCCAACCGGTGGAATACGGCGAGCCACTGTTCATCATCGGCTGATGCAGCGCCGGCTTCCAGCCGGCATGCTGGCTGGAAGCCGGCGCTGCATAGTAGAGGGCTACTCCATGTTTGAAAAAATTCTGATTGCCAATCGCGGCGAAATCGCTTTGCGCATTCAGCGCGCCTGCCGCGAGATGGGCATCAAGACCGTCGCGGTCTATTCCGAGGCGGATGCCGAAGCCAAATACGTGCGCCTGGCCGACGAATCGGTGTGCATCGGGCCGGCGCCGTCGGCCAAGAGCTATCTGCACATCCCCGCCATCATTGCCGCCGCCGAGGTGACCGATGCCGAGGCGATCCACCCTGGCTATGGCTTTCTCTCGGAAAACGCCGGCTTCGCCGAACAGGTCGAGAGTTCCGGTTTCGTATTCATCGGGCCGCGCGCCGAAACCATCCGCCTGATGGGTGACAAGGTTTCCGCCAAGGACGCCATGAAGGCAGCCGGCGTACCGGTGGTGCCTGGCTCCGAGGGCGCCCTGGGCGATGACCCGGACGAGTGGCTGAAGATGGGACGCGAGGTCGGCTACCCGGTGATCATCAAAGCGGCGGGGGGCGGTGGCGGGCGCGGGATGCGCGTGGTGCATACCGAAGCCCACCTGATCCAGTCCGTGCAACTTACCCAGGGCGAGGCGGGCGCGGCCTTCGGCAACCCCGTGGTGTACATGGAAAAGTTCCTCGGCAACCCTCGCCATATCGAGTTTCAGGTGTTGTCCGACTCGCTCGGCAACGCCATCCACCTGGGCGAGCGCGACTGTTCCATGCAGCGCCGCCACCAGAAGGTGCTGGAAGAAGCGCCGGCGCCGGGGCTGGACCCGAAACTGCGCAACAAGGTCGGCGAACGCTGTGCCGAGGCCTGCCGCAAGATCGGCTATCGCGGCGCCGGCACCTTCGAGTTCCTCTATGAAGACGGCGAATTTTTCTTCATCGAGATGAACACCCGCGTGCAGGTGGAACACCCAGTCACCGAACTGATCACCGGGGTGGACATCGTCCAGGAAAGCATCCGCATCGCCGCCGGCTTAGCCCTGGCGAACAAGCAAAAAGACATCCAGTTCCGTGGCCATGCGCTGGAATGCCGTATCAATGCGGAAGACCCCGCCACCTTCATGCCCTCGCCCGGCCGTATCACCCTTAATCACGCGCCCGGTGGCCCCGGCGTGCGGGTGGATTCGCACGTGTACCAGAACTACTACGTGCCGTCCCACTACGACTCCATGATCGGCAAGCTGATCACTTACGGCGCCACTCGCGAGCAGGCCATCGCCCGGATGCGCATCGCGCTGTCCGAGATGGTCGTCGAAGGCATCAAAACCAACATCCCGCTGCACCAGGACTTGCTGGTTGACCAGGCGTTTCTGGAAGGCGGGGTGAGCATCCATTACCTGGAAAACAAGCTGGGGATGAACAAGCATTGACCTGTAACGCCGGCGCTACTTGGACGCAAACATGCCCTGGCTCTCACTGAAACTCGCGGCGAACCAAGCCGAAGCCGAAGGCCTGGCGGATGCACTCATGGACGCGGGTGCCCTCGCCGTCTCCATTGAGGACCGCGATGCTGGCACGGCCGAGGAAGCGCCACAATTCGGCGAGCCCGGGCTGGCGGACCCCAAAGCATGGAACCGTAACTGGGTGGTGGCGCTGCTGGATGCCGATGCCGCTCAGTTGCCTGACCTGCCTGCCCTGTTCGCGCGGCTTGGCCTGCCCGCCGACCACGAACACCAGGTCGAGCATGTGGAGGAGCAAGACTGGGTGCGCCTGACGCAATCCCAGTTCGACCCCATTCCCATCTCGCAACGGCTCTGGATTGTGCCCTCCTGGCATGTGGCGCCCGACCCGGAGGCGATCACCCTGTTGCTCGACCCCGGCCTCGCCTTCGGTACCGGCAGCCACCCCACCACGCGTCTGTGCCTGCAATGGTTGGAAGGCAATCTGCATGAGGGGGAAAGCGTCCTCGATTACGGCTGCGGCTCCGGCATTCTCGCCATCGCCGCCGTCAAGCTGGGCGCCGGCCCGGTCGTCGGCGTGGACGTCGATGCGCAAGCGGTCACCGCCTCGCGCGACAACGCCCTGCGCAACCAGGTGACGGCCAGTTTCACCCTGCCCGATGCCGCCCCGACCGGCCAGTTCGACGTGTTAGTCGCCAACATTCTCACCAACCCGCTGAAAGCGCTGATGCCTTTGCTGGCGGCGCGGGTAAAGCCGGGTGGCCGCATCGCCCTATCCGGCATCCTGGCGGAACAGGCCGATGAGGTCATGGCGATCTACAGCCAGGCCTTCACCATGCGGCTATGGCAGGAAGCGGAAGGCTGGGTCTGCCTGGCGGGCCAACGCCTAACAGCTAACGCATGCTGACCACCTGTCCCGAATGCCACACCACTTTCCGGGTCACCCAGGAACATCTCGGCTTACGCCGTGGGCTGGTGCGCTGCGGGCACTGCGCGGTGGTGTTCAATGCCTACGATAGCCTGCTGGCCGAGTTGGTGGCGCCGCCCACCGAGCCGGACGAGGTTGAGAACGCGCGGACCCCCACGCTGACTGAGGAAACATCGAGCGAGCCCGGACTGCCGAAACTGGAGGTTAACGTACAGGCCCCGGAACCGGAACCGCCGATAGCGGCAGGAGGGCCGCTTGTGGAGCGATCACCCAATGAAGAAACCTCGGAATCCATTCTCCTTTCGGAACTGCCTACGCGCGCCGACAAGAAACGTGCGGCCCCGGCTGGGCGTCTACGTTTCTTCCTGCGACTGCTGACGGCGCTGATTCTGGGCGGGCTGCTGCTGCTGCAACTCACCTTTTTCCTGCGCGCGGAACTGGCCGCCACCTGGCCAGCCAGCCGCCCGCTTCTGCAAGCGTTATGCCGGCCGCTGAATTGCGCGGTGCCGCTGCCACGCCAGCTCGACAAGACGGCCATCACGAAATCTTCGCTGGAACACGATGCCGAAAACAAATCGCGCTCGCGGCTTACTCTGCTGTTCGCCAACCGCAGCGGCCAGACGCAGGCCTGGCCGCACATCGTTCTCAGCCTCACCGATGTGCGCGACGCACCGGTCGCCCAGCGCGTGTTTTCCCCCCGGGAATACCTGGGCAAAGGCGCCAGCCAGGAAGCCGGCATGGCGACCGGAGAAGAACGGGAAATCCGCCTCGACCTGGATACCGGCACCCTTGAGGCGACCGGTTATAAGCTGGACCTGGCGTACCGCTGATTGTGCTTTGGCGGGATGGCTGGACGCCGCCGATGCATCAACCTAACATGTGCATGGTATGCACATGTTCACAGGAGCAAATCATGGCAAGCGCCACGGAACGGATTCCAGTCCTGGTTACCCGCCAGGAGAAAGGGCAAATCGCCGCGATGGCAAAGGCGGCGGGGATGTCGATGGGTGAATTTCTGCGCCGGGCGGCGGCTTCGTTCCGCCCTTCCGAAGACGATCGGGTGCTGGAAGGCATGATCGAACAGATGGCCATGGCCACAGCGCAGGCGAATGCCGCCATCGACGACGCCCTGGCATTCGTCGAGGCCTCCAACCGGCGCATCGAAGCGCTGGAAGCGCGGCGGGCGGCTTGATGGGCGTCGCCGACAAGATGTGGGACGCCATCACCACGGTCATCAAGATGAACGACAAAGTGGAACGCATGGCCGAGGCGATGAAGGCGCAGCAACTGAAAATCGAAAGCCTGGCGGAACGGGTGATCCGCCTGGAAACTGCCCTGGAAATTGGCCTCGCGCGGCAGCGTAACTCGGCAGTACCGAGACTCGAAGAGCGCGCCAGCAAACCTAAGCGGTAGGCCGTTCCAGGCCGCTTTTTTGCCACTACAAGGTTCGCTTGGCTGCGGATTCCTCATAGTAGAGCGTATCCAGCATGGCAACCCGGTATTGCCAGTAGCACGCCGCCTCGCCATCTGGTTCGGGTGCGCACCACCAAGCAGATGCGGTTATCGGTTCGATGACACGTTCCCAGCAATTATCAAGACTCAGGGTCGTTGGCGCGAACCCCAGGGCTTTGCTCAGTCCCGCTCTGTTCTTCGAGTCGATGCTGGCGAATCTGCCTGAACAGCTCGTCGCCAGCATTTCCTTCGAAAAAAAGAGCAGCCTCGATATTTCTGTTTGTACCCCCTCCTGTGAAATTAGCGCTGCCCACAATTGCAGCGGCGGCGCCGGTTTCGGACTGAAAGTAATAAATCTTGGGGTGGAAGATGCCGCTGTTACTGTCTGGATACCTCTTTGCTCCTGGGCAATCCCTGAGCGCCCTCAGTAGATAGGGGTCGGTATGGCTGAGCGCGGTGCCGATGATGAGCTTCCTGATCTTCTTCTTGTCATCCAGGAGCTGTTGCGCAAGCGGGCCTTGAGAAGAATCCCAGGCAATCGCCCAGTAGAACTTGTCATAGAACTTGTCAAACGCCTCCATCAACCGTCCGAGTTGTTCCCCGATTTGCTTTGCGTTCAAGAGCGTCGTTTTCATCGTGCTCTTCCATTATCGAGCGTTGTTCCCTCAACCCGGCCCTCTCCCACAGGGAGAGGGCGAAAAGCCTACAACCCCGCCAGCACCCGGATATGCGCCGCCACGCTGCGGCCTAGCGACGACAGGTCATACCCCCCTTCCAGCAGCGAGACGACGCGGCCCAGGATGTGGGCCTGGGTCACCGCCATGGATTGCTCGGTGATCCAGACGTAGTCGTTTTCAATCAGGCCGAACTGGCCCATGTCGTCTTCGCGGTGGCCGTCAAAGCCGGCTGAGAAAAACAGCATTTCCGGCTGGAAGGTGGCCAGCCGGGGCAACACCTTTTCCTCGAACACTTCGCGGTAACGCTTGCCGGTAGTACCGGCCGGCAAGGGCACGTTGACGATGTGGTCGCTCACCGTGTCGGCGCCGCAGTAAGGGTAGAAGGGGTGCTGGAAAGTGGAACAGAGCATCACCCTGGGGTCATCCTTGAAGATGTCTTCAGTACCGTTGCCGTGGTGCACGTCGAAATCGACGATGGCGACGCGCTTGAGGCCATACGCTGCCAGCGCGTGCGCCGCCGCCACCGCGACATTGTTGAAGATGCAAAAACCGCCGGCCCGGTTGCGAGTGGCGTGATGGCCGGGCGGGCGGCAGGCGACGAAGGCGGTTTCCACCTCGCCGCGCAGCACCCGGTCCACCGCCATGACTGCGCCACCGGCGGCACGATAGGCCGCTTCGAGACTATGCGGGTTCATCACGGTGTCGCCGTCGAGTTCGACCATGCCCTCATAGGGCGAGGCGGCTTCGATAGCGTCGATGTAGGCGGGGTCATGCACCCGCGCGAGCTGCGAACGATGCGCCAGAGGGGCTTCGTCGTGCACCAGGAAGTCGAACAGGTGTGCCGCGTGCAGGCGGTCGTTGATGGCGCTGAGGCGGGATGGGCTTTCCGGGTGCTGGTGGCCCATGTTGTGCTTGAGGCATTCGGGGTGGGTAATGTAGGAGGTAGTATGCATGGCGTACGTCGTCGAAAAACCAATAGTCAATATACGCCGGGTTCATGCTCCGGTAATGTGCGCGGGCCTATCATCGAAGACCACGCCAAGCTCGCCGCAGGGCGGGCCGAGTCCGCCGATAACAACCGTCGTAATCACGGCCTCGGTCCGCGTCTACCCGCGCGTTCAAAGGAATCAAAGATCACCCACAGCCTCGAATGGCTCGATTCAAGTCACTCGGATACGAGCCGCTAAAGTGGGCTTCACCCACATCAACAACACGCACACACCATGTCACAGCACTATCTGCACCCCCTGTTCATGCCCCGTTCCGTCGTCGTTTTCGGTGCCAGCGAGAAAGAGGATTCGGTCGCCGGCATCCTGTTCCGCAACCTGCGAAAATCCGGCTTCAAGGGCCATGTCTATCCGATCAACCCCAAGCACGATCAGCTCTACGGCGAGCGCTGCTATGCCTCGGCCGATGATCTGCCGGAAACGCCGGAACTGGCCTTGATCGCGACACCGGCACCGACCATTCCGAGCATTCTGGAAGCGTGCGGCGCGCGCGGCATTCACCATGCGGTGGTGCTATCCGCCGGCTTCCGCGAGGTGGGGCCGGCCGGGGTCGCGCTGGAACAGGCGGTCATCACCGCCGCGAAGAAACACGACATCCGTTTCATCGGCCCCAACTGTTTGGGCGTACAGCGCCCAAGCATCGGTTTCAACGCCACTTTCAGCCAGGGCGCCACGTTGTCCGGCGATCTCGCCCTGGTGTCGCAATCCGGTGCGTTATGCACAGCGATGCTGGATTGGGCGGAGTCGAACGGCATCGGTTTTTCCAGCGTAATTTCCACCGGCGCCTCGGCGGATGTGGATTTCGGCGAAATTCTCGATTACCTGGCATACGACACCGCCACCCGCGGCATCCTCATGTACATCGAGGGCATTCGCGACGCGCGCCGCTTCATGAGCGCCCTGCGCGCGACGGCGCGGATCAAGCCGGTAGTGCTGGTCAAGGTGGGACGGCATGAAGCGGGTTCCAGGGCGGTGGCCTCGCATACCGGCGCCCTGGTCGGCTCCGACGCGGTGTTTGACGCCCTGGTGCGACGCGCTGGCGTGGTACGGGTGAAGTCCATCCTGCAGTTGTTCGCCTCCGCCCGCGCGTTGTCTTCCCACATCACCCCGACGGGTGGGCGACTGGCCATCGTGACCAACGGCGGTGGCCCCGGCGTGATGGCGACTGACCGTGCCGTGGACCTGGGCGTGGCCCAGGCGGAGCTGAGCCCGGAGACACTGGTTAAGCTCAACGCGGCACTGCCGGCCAACTGGTCACATGGCAACCCGGTGGACGTGATCGGCGACGCCACCGCCGAGCGCTACCGCGCCACGATGGAAGCCTGCCTGGCGGACCAGAATGTCGATGGCGTGTTGGTGATGCTGACCCCGCAGGCCATGACCCGTCCAACCGAAGCCGCCGAGGCGGTGGTGGAGGTGGCGAAGAACTCCAGCAAGCCAGTGATCGCCTGCTGGATGGGCGAGGCCCAGGTCGCGGAAGGCCGTCGCCGCTTCAAAACGGCGGGCATTCCTTATTTCTCGACCCCGGAGCCGGCGGTGGAAGTGTTCTCCTACCTCTCCGCTTTCTACGAAAACCAGCGCCTGCTGATGCAAACGCCCGGCCCGGTGGCCCAGGGCACCGATCCGGATGTCGAAGGTTCACGCCTGATCATCGAAGGCGCCCTGGCACAGGGCCGCCATATCCTCACCGAGGTGGAATCGAAGGCGTTGCTCTCCGCCTTCCGCATTCCGGTGGCACAGACCACGATCGCGCGCGACCCCACCGAAGCCATGTTGATGGCGCAGCAGATGGGCTTTCCAGTGGCCATGAAGATCAATTCCCAGACAATCAGCCACAAATCCGATGTCGGCGGCGTGCGTCTGGGGTTATCCAGCGGCCATGCCGTGCGCTCGGCCTACACTGGCATGCTGGCCGAAGTACAGCGGCGGGTGCCCGATGCGCGCCTCGACGGTGTGGTGATCGAACCCATGCTGGAGCGGCCGAATGCGCGTGAAGTACTGGTGGGGGTGACCAGTGACCCGGTGCTGGGGCCGGTGATCGTCTTCGGCAGCGGTGGTGTCGATGTGGAAGCCGCGCAGGACCGCGCCGTGACCCTGCCACCGCTGAACCGCTTCCTAGCCCGTGACCTGATGAACCGCACCCGTGTGGTCAAGTTACTGGGCGAATTCCGCAATCGCCCGGCGGCCGATTTCAACGCCCTGGAGCAGGTCTTGCTGCGCGTCTCGGAAATGGTCTGCGAACTACCCTGGATTAAGGAACTGGACATCAACCCGCTACTGGTCGACGAGAACGGCGCGCTCGCGCTGGATGCCCGCATCGTCATCGCCCCACGCGCGCCCAGCGCCGACCGCTACGCGCACATGGCCATCCACCCTTATCCGGCGCATCTGGTAAGCACCTGGCAACTGCCTAACGGTGTCGACGTGATCATCCGTCCGATCCGCCCGGAGGACGCCGAACTGACGCAAACCTTCGTCCGCGAACTCTCCGAAGAGACCAAGTACTTCCGCTACATGGATGCCGTGCGCGAACTCTCGCAAGCCATGCTGGTGCGGTTCACCCAGATCGACTACGACCGCGAAATGGCCCTGCTGGCCGTGACCCAGGTGGAAGACAAGGAAGTGGAACTCGGCGTGGCGCGCTACGCCATCAACCCGGATGGCGAGTCCTGCGAGTTCGCCGTGGTGGTCAACGACCAGTGGCAGAAACAAGGTATTGGCCACAAGATCATGGCCGTGCTGATGGACATAGCGCGCGCCAAAGGTATGCGGGTGATGGACGGCGAAGTGCTGAAAAGCAACCGCCGCATGATCAAGCTGGCGGAAAGCCTCGGCTTCAAGATCGAGGCACACCCGGAAGACGACAGCGTGCGCTATATCTCGCGGAGTTTGTAAGGGTGTCACATCCCGTGAGGTTAGTTAGTTGTGCCTATACAGAAACTTGATCAGGCGCATCAGTTTCCAGGCATGCCGTACCCCGGCGAAATAAAGCGCGAACAGGGCGAGAAATCCATAGAGCAGGACAGCATCGGGCACGTCCCAGCGCCAGCCGACCAAGCCGACCAAGCCGAACGCCACCGCGGCCAGCAAGATAAAGTTCACCACTTGGGAGTCGGTATAGCCAGCGCGCGACAGGATATGGTGGAGATGATCACGACCGGGGTGAAATGGGCTTTTCCCCTCGATCATGCGACGCAACATCAGGCTCACCGTATCCCAAAGTGGAATGGCGAAAAACCACAGCGCAGCGGCAGGCGGAAGTCCATTCCTCTCGGTTTGCGTCACCCGAATGACCGCCCAGGCCAACAGAAAACCCAGCATCAAGCTGCCGGAATCGCCCATGAACACCTTGGCACGATGCTGCCAGGGCAGCCGTATGTTGAAGCATAAAAAACCCATCAGCGCCCCCGCCAAAATCAACAAGGCAATAAACGTTACCTCCCTGCCTGTGAAATGGGCGGCAGTGGCGACAAAAGCGGTCGCAATCAAGGCCAGCCCACCCGCCAGTCCATCCATGCCGTCAGAGAGATTGAGCGCGTTGGCCATGCCCACCACCGCAAATACCGTGAACGGCACAGCCATCACGCCCAGGGCAACGGGCCCAAAACCGAACAGGTCGCCAAGGCTTGTAAGCCTTGCGCCGGCAAACAACACCATGATCAAGGCCGCAATACCCTGCGCCAGAAAACGCCTTCGCACCGACAGGCTGCTCCGGTCATCCAGAAAGCCAACAACCACAATGATAGATACCGAGGCAAACAGCCCCCAGAAGATGTCGGAGTCGGCAAGGAACCAGGACGCCGACACCGCAATCGCAAAAAACATGGCCAAGCCGCCCACCAACGGGATCGCACCCTGGTGATGTTTGCGCTCATTGGGATGGTCGAGCAAACCGAAATTATGTGCGGCCCAGATCAATGCGGGGGTAACCAGCAAGGTGAGAAGCAACCCACAAACCAGAACTATCAAGATATTTTTCCCAATGTATTTTCAGAAAGCCATAACCTGTATTTTTTGCCATGTCACTGCCAATGCTGATCTTGGTCAGCGTCAAATACGCTGCGGCACTGTTAGTGCGCATTGCCGCCATGATCGTTTGTTCAACAATTAAAGGTGGTGACATAGCCTTTTTTTGGGGCTGAACGTAAAACCTTGAAGATTGTACCTACGCTTACGCACGTTGGTTCAGTGCTTCTGCAACCAATTAGATCGTTGCGTGGTTAGATGACGTGGTCCTGTGTGGGCGGGTATTGAGTTGCCAGGCAACGGGATTGATCTCGGCTTGAGAGAACCCGCCACGGTTGCCTGACCTTGTCAGGTTACCGAGGGGTTGATCGCGCGAAACGTTTTGCTGGCAGCGGGTTCGATTCCTGCGCTGGGACTGATGCATTCGGATGACTTCTATGCGGATGTACCGGTGTTGTAATGTGAGGCTTTGGACTTCGCTGATCTGGCGGTGGCTGGCGTTTATGGCAAGGAGTTACCAATTACTTTTGTCATACGAATCAATAAGTTAATTTTACATTCTCAAGTGGACCGAAGGTCAGTCTGGCGACTGGTAGAATGGCGTCTCTTCCGCCCTGCCGCCGCCCATGCCCCTGCTCTCCGCTATTCTTCTCGCCAGTGCCGGCGGCGGCATCCTGTCGGTACTGCTGGCGACGGTGGCGTTGCGGATGAAGGCGGATTGGGTGCCGGTGATGGTCAGTTATGCCATCGGAGCCCTGCTCGGCGCGGCTTTTCTTGAAATTTTGCCACATGCGTTGGAACAGGCCGGCAGCATGGAAGCCCTGAGCGGAACCGTGCTAGGCGGCATTCTGGGCTTCTTCCTCCTGGAAAAACTGGTGCTCTGGCGGCATTGCCATAGCGAACATTGTGAAACGCATGGCAGCGAGGCCTTCGCCCCTCCACCCCTGCACGACCACGGCCGCTCCGGCATGATGATCACAGTGGGCGACACGGTGCACAACTTCGTCGATGGCGTCATGATCGCCGCCGCCTTCCTGGTCGATTTAAAACTTGGCGTAGTCACCGCCTTCGCTATCGCCGCCCATGAAGTGCCGCAGGAACTGGGCGATTTTCTGATCCTGCGCCACTCCGGCTACAGTAACCGGCAGGCAATTCTGCTCAATCTGCTGTCCAGCCTGGCCATGCTCGCGGGCGCCCTGCTCGGTTATTTCCTGCTCGCCCCGCTGCAATGGATACTGCCCTACATGCTGGCCATCGCTGCTTCTGGCATGATCTATGTGGCGGTGGCGGACCTCATCCCCGGCCTGCACAAGCGGGTCGAGCTAATCCACACTGGGCAGCAGGCACTGCTCATTGGCCTGGGCATTTTCACGGTCTGGGCGGCGAGCACACTCGCCCATGAGTGGATGAACGCACAGGGATAAAGCCGTTTCTTCGGGAGAAATCACATGGCCATAGCGCTATACAACGACGGCAAACACATCTGCCTCATGTTCAACGACCTGGTGGACGACACCGGTAGCGCCGCGGTGCAGGCGAACCAGTTTCTGATCGTCTCGGATGGCGAGGGCGCGCTGATCGACCCGGCCGGCAACATGACCTACAACGCCCTGATCATGGCCATGCACCAGTATTTCCCGTTCAAGCAATTGAAATATATCTTCGCCTCGCACCAGGACCCGGACATTGTCGCGTCGCTCAACAAGTGGCTCACCGCCACCGAATGCACGCTTTATGTCTCCAGCCTGTGGGAACGTTTCCTGCCACACTTCTGCACCGCCAACCGCACCGAGGGCCGCATCATCGGCATCCCCGATCCCGGCATGGTCATCCCCATGCGCGATACCAATATCTATGCGGTACCGGCCCACTTCCTGCATGCCGAGGGCAATTTCCAGTTCTACGATAGCAAAGCGAAAATTCTCTTTTCCGGCGACATGGGCGCCTCCTTGGTGCACCACGACGCAATCGTCGATCCGATCACCAGCAAAGCGCAGTTCCAGGCGCATCTGGCGCGCATGGACGGCTTCCACCGCCGCTACATGGTATCGAACAAGGCCTGCCGCTTCTGGGCGCGCATGGTGCGGCAAATGGACGTGGAAATGCTGGTGCCGCAACACGGCCGCTGGTTCAAGGGCAAAGAGGCCATTGGCGCCTTCCTCGACTGGATCGAAAACCTCAACTGCGGCATCGACCTGTTCACCCAGGACCATTACAAGATGCCTACATAGTATTGACGGCCATATAAGGCGTAGATCGTTCGGGATGTGACAGGTAGGGAAAACCACCCGCCCTCGCCTCCCCCACAAAGCGTGCACACCGGGAAGTTTTACCGCTCACCAGTTTCCTGCTACCCCAGCAGTAACACCCCCCACACCACCAGCACGTTGATCAGGGCGATCAGCACGGCGGCGCTGCCGATGTCCTTGGCGCGTTTGGCGAGTTGGTGGTTTTCCAGGGAGATGCGATCGACCGCGGCTTCAATGGCGGAGTTGAGGAGCTCAACAATGAGCACCAGGAGGATGCTGGCGATCATCAAGGCGCGGCCGCTGGCGGCGACATCGAGGATAAATGCCAGCGGGATGAGCGCCGCGGCAAGGAGCGCTTCCTGGCGAAAAGCGTCCTCGTATTTCCAGGCGGCCTTGAATCCGGCCAGGGAGTAGAAAAGCGCATTCCAGACCCGCTTGAGGCCGGTCTTGCCTTTGTGCGGACTTTCTCCCGCGTTCAAACGGGCTTCCAGGCCAGATCGAGTTCGCGCGCGGCCTTGACGTCGTCGAGACGGCGCACCGGCAGGGTGTGGGGCGCGCCCTTTACCAGTTCGGGCGTCATTTCCGCTTCTTCCTTGACCTTGGCCATCGCCGTGACAAAGGCGTCCAGGGTTTCCTTGCTTTCCGTCTCGGTGGGCTCGATCAGCAGGCACTCGGGTACCAGCATGGGGAAGTAGGTGGTGGGCGCGTGGAAGCCGTAATCGAGTAGGCGCTTGGCGAAATCCATCGCGGCTACGCCGGTGGCGTCCTTGAGCTTTTTCAGGCTGACGATGAATTCGTGGCTGGCGCGACGTTCCGGGAAAGCGAGATCGAAGCCGGCTTTCTGCAATTCGGCGGCCAGGTAGTTGGCGTTGAGGGTGGCAAAGTCGGCCACCCGGCGTAGCCCCACGCCACCCAACATGCGGGCGTAGACCCAGGCACGCAGCAGCACGCCCATGTTGCCGCCGAAAGCGGACAGCCGCCCGATGGATTGCGAACAATCGCCCTCCTCCGCCCAGCGGTATAAGCCGCGCTCTTCCAGCACATAGGGAATCGGCAGGAACGGCATGAGACGCTCCGACACGCCCACCGGCCCGGCCCCGGGACCACCACCGCCGTGCGGGGTGGAAAAAGTCTTGTGCAAATTGATGTGAATGGCATCGAAACCCATATCACCAGGCCGGACGCGGCCAAGAATGGCATTGAGGTTGGCACCGTCGTAATAGGCCAGGCCACCGGCTTCATGGACGATTTTCAGGATTGTGACGATGGCTTTCTCGAACACGCCCAGGGTGGACGGGTTGGTGAGCATGAGGCCGGCGGTGTGCGGGCCGACGACCGCTCTTAGGGCTTCCAGATCGACATTGCCCTGGCGGTCGGTGGGGATTTCCCGGACTGTGTAGCCGCACATGCTGGCGGTAGCCGGATTGGTGCCATGCGCGGCGTCGGGAATGATGATTTCCCGCCGTGCCGTGTCGCCACGCGCATCGTGGTAAGCGCGAATCATGGCTACACCAGTGAATTCGCCATGGGCGCCAGCCATCGGTGCCAGGCTGACGGCGGCCATGCCGGTGGCTTGTTTCAGCATTTCCTGCAACTCATGCAGGCAAGCAAAGAAACCCTGCCCAGTCTCCGCGTCCGCCAGCGGATGCCGTGCCAGGAACTGCGGCAGCATGGCTAGCGTGTTGCAGGCACGCGGGTTGTATTTCATGGTGCAGGAGCCGAGTGGGTAAAACTGGGTGTCGATACTGAAGTTCTTCTGGCTCAAGCGGGTGTAATGGCGCACCACATCCAGTTCCGATGACTCCGGCAGTAGAGGTGCCGTCCCGCGCAGCAGTTCGGCCGGCAGATCGTCGGCGGCTGGGGCGTCGTAGGGCGCCTGGGCATGGGCGCGGCGGCCGGTTTGGGCGTGTTCGAAGATAAGCATGGGCTTTAGGCGTGAGGCGTGAGGCGTTGCATCAAAGGGGCCGAGAGTGCGGGCGGGGATATCTACTTGTATGCACAGGGCGGCACGCTGGGATCACGTCCATTGCGCCGGCTGAGTATCCGCTCCAACTGCTGCCGATACTGCTCCAGATCATCCTCAGTCTTCGTCTCGGTAGCACACACCAGGATGCAATCGGCCAGTTCCGGATAGTCGCGGCCGAGCGCATAGCCGCCGAGGATGCCTTGGGCACGCAGGGCGCGCAGCACATCGGGTACCGGGATGTTCACGCGGATCACCGCTTCATGAAAGAACGGTGAGCTAAACACGCGCTCGACGCCGAGCAGCGACACCAGCTTGTCGATCAACGCGCGCGTGTTGGCATGGGAAGATAGCGCCACGTTCTTCAAGCCTTCTGGCCCCAGCAACGCCATGTGGATCGTGGCGGCGGTAACCAGCAAGCCCTGGTTGGAGCAGATGTTGGAAGTTGCCTTTGCGCGGCGGATGTGCTGTTCACGCGCTTGCAGGGTGAGGACGAAGCCGGGCTTGCCATCGAGATCGACAGTACGACCGACCATGCGGCCGGGCATCTGCCGAACCAACGCCTGGCGCGCGGTCATGAAACCAAAATACGGACCGCCGGAAGACAACGGCACACCCAGCGGCTGGCCGTCGCCGACACAGATGTCGGCGCCTCGAGTTTGTGTACCCTCTCCCCAAAGTCCCGGCGGCTTGAGCAAGGCAAGAGCCAGCGGATTGGCGACGGCGACAGCCAGCATGGCGTGGGCGTGCGCCCAATCGGTTAGCGCATCCACCCGCTCCAGGGCGCCAAAGAAGTTGGGCTGCGGGATCACCAGCGCCGCCGCTTCACCGGCCATGACTTCCAAGGCGGCCAGATCGGTGATGCCGCTGGCCTTGTCGAAAGGCACGCCAACCAATTCGATGCCCTGATTCTTCACCATGGCCTGAGCCACCGCCCGGTAACGCGGATGCACGGTGTCGGGCAGCAGCACCCGACGCACCCCGGCTTTGTTGGCGCGCACCGCCATCAGCACCGCTTCAGCCAGCGCGGTGGCGCCGTCGTAGAGAGAAGCATTGGAGACGTCCAGCCCGGTCAGGCTGGCCATCATGGTCTGGTATTCATAGAGGAGTTGCAGCGTGCCCTGGCTGGCCTCGGCCTGGTAGGGCGTATAGGCGGTGTAAAACTCGCCGCGTGAGACGATCTGCCAGACCGCCGCAGGGATGTGGTGCTCGTAGGCACCGGCCCCGAGAAAACTGCTGTAGAAGCCATCCTGGGCGGCGCGGCCATGCGCCAAGCGGGTAACGGCCATTTCAGACAAGCTGGGGGGAATGCCACCCAGGCCGGCACAATTGAGGTCAACCGGGATTTCGTCGAACAGGGCATCCAGCGACGATGCCCCGATGCTGTCCAACATGGCGGCGATATCGGCTTCGGTGTGGGGGATGAAGGGCATCTAAGTTCGCAGTATTCAGTTTGCAGTCGGCAGCCTGGTCGGTTTTATCTGCCGACTAAGGCCTGCCAACTGTTGACTCGGATCAATGGGCTTCAGATTCGACGTGGGCGGCGTAAGAGGTCGCGTTCATCAGGCCATCGAGCTCGGCGGAATTGCTGGGCTTGAGCTTGAACATCCAGGCGGCGTAGGGATCCTTGTTAATCGATTCGGGCGCGCTTTCCAGGCTGCCGTTGGCTGCGGTGACTTCGCCGGCGATGGGCGCATAGACATCGGAGGCGGCCTTCACCGATTCCACCACGGCGCATTCCTCACCAGCGGCCAGGTTCCGCCCGACGGTGGGGTTTTCCACGAACACCATGTCACCGAGCAGTTCCTGGGCGTGGTGAGTGATGCCCACAGAAACGTGGCCGTCGGCTTCCAGGCGAGCCCATTCGTGGGTTTTGGTGTATTTAAGATCAGCGGGGATGGACATGTCTTTTTCCTTGTTTGCGAATCAAATTCAAACTAGCGCGCGGCCATTGCGTACAAAAGGGTATTTCACCACGGCAGCCTTCAAGCGTTTGCCGCGTATGTCGACTTCGATCGTATCGCCGACATCGATTCCGACGGGAACCCGCGCCAGGGCGATGGAAACATTGAGCGTGGGCGAGAAGCTACCGCTCGTGATCTCGCCTTCGCCTTGGGGTGTGAAGACCGCCTGATGCGCGCGTAGTACACCGCGGTCGAGCAATTTCAGGCCTACCAACTGCCGGTTGCGTGGCAATCGCAAGAGCGCATCCTTGCCAATAAAGTCACGCTCGCCGCTCACGTCAACGGTCCAGGCCAGGCCGGCGTCGAAAGGGGTGACGCCTTCATCCATGTCCTGGCCATAAAGATTCATGCCGGCCTCCAGGCGCAGGGTGTCGCGCGCGCCCAGGCCGCAGGGCTTCACTCCCGCTTCCAGCAGAGCTTGCCAGAAGAACGGCGCGGCCTTGTTGGGCAGCATGACTTCGAAGCCATCCTCGCCGGTATAGCCGGTGCGAGCAACGAACATCTCGCCAACCACCACGGCATGAAAGGGTTTCATCGCTGCCGCCAGGTCACGCGTACCGGGCAGGGCAGCCCAGAGTTTGCTGGCCGCGTTCGGTCCCTGGATGGCGATCATAGCCAGGTCGCGGCGCGGGGTGATAACGAGATTGGGCGCCAGCTTCTCGCGCTGTTCATCCATCCAGGCCAGATCCTTGTCGGCGCAACCAGCGTTGACCACCAGACGAAACCAGGATTCAGACATGAAATAGACGATAAGGTCGTCCACCACGCCGCCGCCTTCGTGCAGCATGCAGGTATAGAGGGCACGGCCGGTAGTCTGGAGTTTGTCAACATTGTTGGCGACGAGCCGGCGCAAAAAAGGGCGTACCCCTTCGCCCTTGATGTCCACCGGCAGCATATGCGAGACGTCGAACATGCCGGCGTCGCGTCGCACAATGTGGTGTTCCTCGATCTGCGAGCCGTAATGGATGGGCATTTCCCAGCCGGAAAAATCCACCAGCTTGGCGTTGGCTTCGTGATGTTTTGCGTTAAGCGGCGTCTGTTTCAGCATGAGAGACTCCTTGTGATTCTTCCGCGTAATAAGAACTGCGCACCAGCGGCCCGGCCTTGATCCAGGTGAACCCGAGCGCGCGGCCGATGGCTTCATATTCGATGAATTCGTCCGGATGCAGATAACGCGCAACAGGCAGATTATCCAGCGTTGGGCGGAGGTATTGGCCGAGTGATAAACGTTGCACGCCTACTCCACGCAGATCACGCAACACCGCGATGACTTCGTCTTGCGTCTCGCCCAGACCCAGCATGAGGGCGGACTTGGCTTCAACCATTGACGAATGGGCGGCGATCTCCAGCAGGCGCAGCGAGCGCTCGTACTTCGCTCCACGGCGAGCCTGGCGATACAGGCGCGGCACAGTCTCGATGTTGTGGCCCCAGATCAGATCCTGGCGCGCTTTGCTGGGCAAGGTGGCTAGGGTATGGGTAAACAGATCGGCGGCCTTGATCTGCGCCTTGCGGAAATCCGGGGTGAGGAATTCCACTCCCACCTCAGGCCTGCGTAAGCGTAATTCGCGCAGGGTATCGGCGAAAGCGGCGGCCCCGCCATCGGATAGGTCATCACGATTGACCGAGGTGAGCACCACAAATGAAAGGCCCATTGCCACGGCCGCCTCGGCCACGCGGCAAGCCTCTCCGGCATCCTGCCAGGTCGGCTTACCGGTCTTCACCGAGCAGAAGGAACAGGCGCGGGTGCAGACATCGCCCAGCAGCATGAAGGTGGCGGTACCCCGGCTCCAGCATTCGCCGCGATTCGGGCAGCGCGCTTCTTCACACACAGAATGCAGATTTCGCTCATGCAAGGCGCGTGCGATATGGGGATAAAACACCTCTCGCCCCAGGTTCTGGCGGATCCAGATCGGCATGCGAGAAACGTTGCTGACTGTCGGCAAAACAGGCTCCAGATTTACAATAAAGGCGAAAGCCAGAGGTTTCACGCCGACACCACAACCTATCGCGTGCGAACATCAGTATTCCGGCCAGCTTGCACCCCTCTGTCCTGGCACCTGAGGGATTTACCCCATCGGTGACCACGCGATCGACTGCGCGGTTCTCTCCAGATTTGCCCATTTCCCGCGGTCCTTTTACCTGAGCGTTTGCGGGTGAGTTGTGCCTTCGGTGGCCCAAAAACGGACTCTCTGATAAAACCCCTACCCTTCGGTATCCCTCGGAAACGAGGGTGGGCAAGACTATACCGGAGCACCCCGGACGCGCACAGCGACTTATCGTTTTTGTCTCATCGCTTTTCCCCGCCGGACGGCATCAAGTGGTGTTCAACCGCGAACACCGCAGCCTCCACCCGTGAGGAAAGATTGAGTTTGGCCAGAA
>Ga0100382_1001074_pt1 | contig 19022 bp, 20 predicted proteins | sample CryGeymeta201506_FD_81566 | JGI IMG/M metagenome (GOLD analysis project Ga0100382, IMG submission 81566) | Groundwater microbial communities from Crystal Geyser aquifers in Utah, USA - Crystal Geyser metaG 2015-06 | ecosystem: Environmental > Aquatic > Deep subsurface > Groundwater | place: USA...
AACAAGATCCTCAGTCGATCATACCAAGTTTGATATTCTAAAAAAGGATATGAAAACACCTCAAGAGGTTACAAAAGCTTGTATCTCTTGTCATACTGAACGCCATACAGAAGTGATGGAATCATCCCATTGGAACTGGGACAGAGTTGACCTTGTAGAAGGAAAAGGATTTAGAGCATCAGGAAAGAAAAATGTAATCAATAATTTTTGTATCGGAGTAGGTGGTAACGAACTAGCGTGTGCGTCGTGTCACACAGGTGTAGGCTTGGCCGATGTAAAAGACTTCGATTTTAAAAAACCAGAAAATGTAGATTGTCTGTCCTGTCATGCGTCACCTAAAGTGTATCAGAAAAGTGGTGATAATGCAGGTTTTCCAGCTCTTACTGTAAACCTGAATCAAGCTGCAATTTCAGTCGGCAAACCAAGTATTGAGAATTGTGGAAACTGTCACTTTTATGGTGGTGGTGGCAATAACGTAAAACATGGTGATCTAGAAGAAGCTTTATTTAACGCAACCCGCGAGATTGATGTGCATTTAGCAAAAAATGGAATAAATATGACATGTGTTGATTGCCATACCGCAGAAAATCATAAAATTAAAGGTCGTTTATATTCTGTTTCGACCAATAATGTAAGTAGAGCTTTATGCTCCGATTGCCATAGTGATACACCTCATCAAGAGGAAATGTTGAATACTCACTCAGCAAAAGTAGCTTGCCAAACATGTCATATTCCGATTTATGCAAAAGTAAATCCAACCAAATTATCTTGGAAATGGTCTGATGCTGGAATGTTGGATAAAGATGGTAAACCATTCAAATTCCATGAAGGTGAAGATGAATATATGTCGATTAAAGGTTCTTTTAAATGGGGAACCAATGTAATACCTGAGTATGTATGGTTTAATGGAACAGCTGAAAACTATGTAATTGGTGATCATATTGATCCAACTAATAAACCAATTCAAATGAACAAATTAAATGGTTCCCATAAGGATCCCAATAGTAAAATTATTCCAGTTAAAATACACCGTGGCGATCAAATCTATGACACTGAAAATAAAATATTAATACAACCAAAATTATATTCAAAAACACCCGGAGATAGTGCCTTTTGGAAAGATTTTGATTGGAATGCTGCCGCTGAAAAAGGGATGAGGCAGGCGGGCTTACCTTATAGTGGTCATTATGATTTCATTGAAACCGAAATGTATTGGCCCTTAAATCACATGGTTTCCAAAAAATCTGCTTCACTGCAATGTGCTGATTGCCATACCCCAAAAGATGGACGCTTGGCAAGTCTAACTGGATTTTATTTGCCCGGAAGAGATAGAAACGATTGGCTCGATTTAGTTGGATTGTTTATGATTATTGGATCTGTATTAGGTGTAGTTGCTCACTCAGGACTAAGAATCTTCACTTATTTCAAAAATGAAAAAGAGTATGAAATGCTTTACTACGACGATTTTGATAAGAGTCAGGACTAAAAAATATTATTTATAACGCTATAATTAGATAAACATGAAAAAGATTAAAATCTATAAACTTTTTGAACGCTTCTGGCACTGGTCTCAATCAGGATTGATTCTTTTTTTAGCCTTAACAGGATTTGAAGTTCACAATTCTATACACATTTTTGGATTTGAAAAAGCCGTTCAATTCCATAGAGTTGCTTCCTATTTATTCTTGATTCTTATCGTATTTGCCATTTTTTGGCATTTTACTACCGAAGAGTGGAGACAATATGTACCAACTTTTAAAAATTTAAAAGCTCAAGTTCGCTATTACTTAATTGGCATGTTTAAAAGCGAAGCTCATCCAACACATAAATCACGTTGGAAAAAATTAAATCCACTTCAAATTCTAACTTATTTAGGGTTCAAAGTACTAATTGTACCAGTAATGGTAGTTTCAGGTTTGTTGTATATGTTTCACAAAACCTTAAACATAAACAATGTTGTTATCATTCAAGATATTAGTCTTGAGTCAGTTGCACTTTGGCATACACTTGGAGCTTTTGTGTTAGTAACCTTTATAATCATTCATGTTTATATGACAACGACTGGCGAAACACCAACGGCGAACATTAAAGCAATGGTTACAGGTTACGAAGAATTACCCGATGCCCCTTACAACAATATATCAAAAACAGAAATACTAAAAGAGGAGAGTATAAAATGAGCGCTCCAAAAGCATATATGAATCCCTATTTTTCAGGATTTTTACTAGGTCTTGTCTTACTGACCACCATTTATATTACTGGTCGTGGTCTTGGTGCAAGTGGTGGTGTTAAAGCCGTTGTTCAATATGGTGTTGAACAGATTGCACCTGAGCATTATAATTCAACGGAATATTACGTTAATTTTAAAGAAAATAACCCTGGTAGTCCCTTACAAAACTGGTTATTTTATGAAATTATCGGTGTTTTAGTAGGCGCTTTTTTCTCTGGTGTTCTTGGTAATAGAGTCGCACTTAAATTAGAAAAAGGGCCTGGTGTTCAGAATAAAACTCGCTTAATATTTGCTGTTTTAGGTGGAGCGTTTTTTGGTTTCGGTTCACAATTGGGTCGTGGTTGTACCAGTGGATCTGCTTTAAGTGGAATGGGCGTAATGAGCTTTGGTGGTATTATGACCATGTTCGCTATTTTTGGCGGCGCTTATTTCTTTGCTTGGTTTTTCAGAAAACTTTGGATTAATAAAGTAAATTAATAGTAACAGGATTTATTATGGCACCTTTAGTACCTGATTTAATTAGCCCTGAATTCGATTTTGTAATCGCATTTTTAATGGGAATTGGTTTTGGATATGTTCTTGAACAAGCAGGTTTTTCATCAACAAGAAAATTAGTTGGTTTGTTTTATGGATATGATTTTACGGTTTTAAAAGTTTTCTTTACAGCCGGTGTTACAGCAATGATTGGCGTTTTATTTTTTAGTCACGTTGGTCTGTTAAATCTAGAAATGATTTATATCAATCCTATGTTTGTTTGGTCTGCTTTAATTGGTGGAATTATTATGGGCGCAGGATTTATTATGGGTGGATTTTGCCCAGGTACAAGTTTGTGTGCGCTCGCTGTCGGTCGAATTGATGCACTTTTCTTCATTGTTGGATCAGTAGGCGGAATTCTATTATTTACTGAATTTTATCCCGTTTTCGAAGAATTCTATAATGCTTGGAATATTGGGGCTCCAAAATTTAATGATGTTCTTGGAATAAGTGAAGAAGCTTTTGGCTTATTACTTACACTTGTAGCAATTGCCGCATTTGTCGGATCATCATGGATTCAAGATAAAGTAAAAGGAGAGTCGTCAGTAATTTCTCCATCTTTGAAACGGAACTACACTATTGCAGCAGTAGCGCCTGTACTTATTCTCATATTAATTTGGATAACTCCTTCAAGCGAAGAAAGATTGCTTTCAACCGTTGAAACTCGTTTTGAACAAAACGATTTAGAAGAAATTCGTACAATGAACATTGATAAATTAGCATTTGAACTTATGTATCATGCTCACTTATACAATGTTATTGATGTAACCGAAACAGACTCATTGGCTGAAACAATTCCAACATCGATGCACATTAAATTGAGTGAATTGAGAAAACCTCAGTTTAGAAATATGATTAAACAACAATATAAAACGAATGTATTTGTTTCTTCAACTAAAGTAACAACTCAAAAAGCGGCACTACTTGCTGAAGAATTAGGAGATAAAGATCCTGTGATTTTCACCGAAACAGTTTCGAATTTTAGAACATTAATATTCTCCGTTGAAACTCCGCCAGTAGGTGCTGATAAAGCGATGATTGATCAATATCGTTTTTATATGAATGCAAATATTCATTTGAAAAAAATGGAAGAGCGTTTAAAAAATCTGATGGAACCTCCTAAAAAAGAAGTGCGAAAAGCTAAAGGCGGTTGCGCATAAAACAATTTTTTCAAACTATTCATCAGAAAAAGCCTAGGTGTTTTAAACGCTTGGGCTTTTATATTTTAAAAACTATTAGCGTAGTTATAATCTAAATTATGCTAGCTGATTCATAAGGAATTATACCAGATTTACTCTTTTATCTTTTGAGAAAAATTAAAAACGAAATTACTTATTGATTGTAGTTTTACTTACGGAAGGTAAATTATTGCATATTTAAAACTGTTGGATTAGCGAATCGCCTAGCACATAAAATTTTCATGAAACTAGTAACGATTTTTGTTTATTTAGAATTGATTTTGAATAGAATGATTCCTTAGTTATAAGTAAATTTATGTATGAAAACTTTAGCTAAAACTTATGAAGAGCGAATTCAGTTAATTTTAAAAGCTAAACAACTATGGCTTTTTGATGAGCAAGAATCCATAAAATTAAATATAGAGAAGACTGTTTTATTAGGATTTGAACGTTCCGATATTATGCATTCTCTTCGCTGGATAAAAGATATGTGTACCGAAGAAAACTTACGTAATTGGTGTATTGAGTCAGCGAAAAATTGCAATGTTACAGAGAACATAACCGTTATTTTTTTACATGCAGGAAACTTACCATTAGTTGGGTTTCAAGATGTTCTTATTTCTGTACTTGCGGGAGTAAAGTATAACGGTAAATTATCAAAAAAAGATCCTTATTTATTAGCTAGTTTTATTGATGTTTTAAACAAGGTAGATACTTCACTAGAACTTCGCTATTCAGTTGATTTAGATACTTTTACAAACTTGAAAGCAGACGGTTTGATTTTTGCTGGTTCTACTAAAGGAGTAAATGCAATTTTAGATAAGGCGCTGGAAATTAAATGTATTCATGCTCAAACTAGCATTTATTTAAGAACCGCTCATTTTTCCTTAGCTTATTTTAATCGTTTTTTAGATAAGGATTGGGAAGATTTGACAGAATCAATACTTCGCTATAATGGTGCTGGATGTCGATCTGTTGCCATTATTGTGTCCAGCTCAGAATTGAATTTTTCAGGGTGTCAGCTAACTAATTATGTAGAAGCATGGTTAATGAAAAATAAGCAAGAAGAAAAGACTCTTCCTCAACATATTGAGTACTACAAAGCTTATTATGAATCTATTGGAATTAAAACTCAAGTTTGGAATTCAACCCTAATCGTTGAAACCATACCACAGCGATTGATTTCGGGGTTAGTCTATTGGATAAAAGGTGATGAGGAGACTATATTACTCTTACAACTTCGTTATGGAAAGGCAATACAGGCTGTTTATGGAGTTGGAACTCATTCAGACTTTGAACCTCTGTATAAAGCTCAGTGGCCAGATTTGAATTGGAAAGCGGATGGAATTGAGTTGTTGGAAGAATTCACGAAATGCTAAAATCCAGTAAACAAGTAAAAGATAATTCGTCTTTCTTGGTTTGACCTAGAATCTCAGCCTAATTTGGGCTTAGACTCGAGAATGTACAACGAGAGTTAAGACGGTAATCCAGTATTTATTCATTGTTTTAATTTAATTTATGAGTCCACTGCGAAAAGTCAATTCTGTAGGTTTACACCCTACCAAATTCTCCGAATTCGACGAATAGTTTGCTAAAAACTGCTGTTCGGAGTACGCTCATTTATTGAACTAATCCCAATCCAAAACTCAGGCAAATTACGTTTGTATGTTAAATAGTTTACAAACCCAAAAGTATTTACGGCTGTTGTATTTGATCAAGCCTTAGATTTTTAATGGCATCAAGTGCAATTTCAATGACACCATCAAGGCATAAACCCGAAATAGCTGCTTCATCAAAAGCTAATTTTGCTTGTTTATAACAAGCTATTTTTACTTGTTCTATTAATTTTAATTCATCGGGATTAAATTCATTTTTCATTGCTAACAGAATCTAAATCAAATTTACCAGCCATATCCATTCTAGTACGAAACATATTGGCGACATTCATTGCAACTTGCACAACAATCTTAGCATTTTCACCTTCAAATAGTTCTAAAACAGTTTCTTCAAAAAGCGAAAACCAGTGTATAAAGTCATTTTTTACGATTGGAAGTGGTAAATGCTCTCGATATGGATTTCCTCGATAACGACCAGTACCAAATACAACATTTGACCAGAAATCGAACATTTTTGGCAAATGATCTTCCCAGTTTACTTTGGCAAAATCATTAAATATGTAGTTTAGGCGTTCATTGTTTTCAACACGGGAATAAAAGCTTAACACCATTTTTTGAATATCTTCTTCCGTTAATATATCTGTTTTCATTGTTCTGTTTTTGAAGGAGATATTCGTAATTGTTGATAAATGTTCAAGTAATACATCAATATAAAAGCTGCAACAAGTTGATGTAATGAGGCTAATGTTAGGGGTGTGAAATAAAGCAAGGTTGCAATTCCAAGAAGTACTTGTGTTGTAATTAGTAAGCTAAAACGCAACATTAATTTTTTCAAAGTGATTAACTCGTTGTTTTTAAGGGTAATCCAATATAGAATAGCCGTACCAGTTAACACACTTATTCCTAGTATTCGATGGATCCATTGAACTGTCCCAGAATTTTGTATAAAATTTAGAATCGCAGGATCTAAAAGCCACATATTCATTGGTGTTAGCTTTCCATACATCAATGGAAATGTATTAAATTGATATCCAGCTTTAAGGCCAGCAGTAAATGCTCCCCAAATGATTTGCAAAACAATTAGAACACCAAGAAAAACAAATCCTTTTTTAAAAATTAATTCATCTGAATTGAGCTTTCTAATGGTTTTGTTCTTTAAAGTTAAAGCAATCCAAACACAGGTCGACATCAATATTAAAGCCATTGAAAGGTGAGCGGCTAGTCTGTAATGACTTACATATACGAGCTCACTAAGACCGCTTTTGACCATAAACCAGCCCAATCCACCTTGTAAAGCTCCTAATAAAACCAAAAATAATAGCTGTTTCTTTAATTGCTGAGAAAGGTAATTTTTTACCCAGAAATAAATAAAAGGAATGATGAAGATTATGCCAAGACTTCTAGCAATTAAACGATGTAAATATTCCCAAAAATAAATAAACTTAAAGCCTTCTAACGTCATGGTAGCATTAAGTTTAGCATATTGGGGTATGATCTTATATTTTAAAAATTCTGCTTGCCAATCTGCCTCATTTAATGGTGGAATCGCCCCCATAAAAACATTCCATTCAGTAATTGAAAGTCCAGATCCGGTGAGTCTTGTAATTCCTCCAATTATGAGAATAAGGGTAATCATAGCTACTCCTAGCCATAACCACCAATAAATAAGTTTATGTTCTTTAGTCATGTTTAGTTTTTTTATTGATCTATAGTTTTTTTTAATTCATTACGTCTATTTCGTTGGTTAACTAAAAGTCCATTCTCCTTAGATTGGGTAATGAAGTTGGAATGAGAAAAAATCAATGGTTAAATTCTTTATGTATTTTATACCTCAAATATATCACTAAAAAAAATAAAGGACTGATTAAAAGATATCAGTCCGTAGGATAATAATCATTGGAATAAGGATTTACCTCTAAATGTAAAATTTCACTATCGTTAACAAGGTTTTATGTAATGCGATAAACGAATAGGATTCATCTGTTAAGACTCCAGCCTAATCCAGAGTTAGTCTCCTCGATTATTTGGATTCTATTTTATTGATTAAATAGTGAGTCCACTCCAAAAAGTCGATTATTTCGTTTTTCACCCTTCCCAATCCTACGAATTAGACGAATAGTTTGCTAAAACTACTTTTCGGAGTACACTCATTAGTCTAAATATGTTCCAATTCTTCCATTGAACCTAGAGGCATTTGGGTCATTTTTTTTCAATATTCTTTAGTGCTTTCATAATATACATGTACTAAATATTGAAATTAACTTAAACTGAGCAAATTAATTTAAAATGTAGTTTTATCCGATCTTATTTCAAATCTCTCAAAGGAATAATCCATTCATTTTTCTCCAAATCAATCTTTCCACCTAATTCTTCTATTACCACTTTATCTGTTATTGCTAATCCAATTTGAGCCAAATTTTCAAACGTATCTATTCCATTATTAGGAAAATTTTGGCGTGTTCTGTGAATATTATATTTATTGAAAATGTTCTTCCAAATACTTTTTCAATTCCGTCTTTTCCCAGCATAAATCCAAGTAATCCGCCCCAAGTGGCTGTTGGGTTACAGGAATTCCAACCTGTTAACGCTCCGATTTTTATAGTTTGTTTTAAATTACCTTCACCTTTAAATAAGCTTACTAAACTGGTTACAAAGCAAACCTTAACGTACACGTTTTTTGAAGTAATATCGTATTCATCTTGTTGCTACACTTAATATCTGTTGTAAATTGAATCACGTATTTGTTCCCAAGCAATTCCCGATTCGTACAAATTTAACGTGTAATCAAAACATGGAAGCTGCCTAAGAATTATCGATAAGTTATTTTCTAGATTGATTCGCTATCCACATTATTGCCTACTTCATGTTTCTATTAGAAGATTTTAGCGAAGATAAAGAGTATATGCTCTGATAAAACTTCGAAAAGAGTTTCGATTCTTCTCTAGCCGATGTTTGAATAGGTAATTATGCCATTTTTAGCACAAAAGCAAGTCTTCCTGGTGAAAACAAACCGAAAATCTAAGTTGTTAATTGAGCATCAATCATAGCATAATGCTCGTTATTGTTTGGATTTCCAGTTTCGGAAGGCAGAATACCACTTTGCATTAAATCAATTGCTTTTTGATTGGAAACCCATAAATAATTTTCTTCTTTAGCTTTTATGTGATTAAACTAGCCATATCGTATTTGTTCTGCTAATAAGAGACTTGTTGGGTTTGTCGAAAGTAGATATTGATATATCTAAATGTGTATCGTCATCAGAACCCCAAATTTCAATAGTAGGAGATAAGTCGCTCGGTATTCCTTATGTAAAACTCTCAAGTTATAATTTCTGCGATATTTCTAATTTTATCCATTTCAGTAACTAAACCAGTTCAATTTGTAATCTTTTTACCCAACCAAAAACCATAGAGCTGATTATAGGAGTTGTCACGGGAAATAATAAGATAAACTTAGTCTTTTTGATTTTTAGTTTATGAATTGCAAGAAATCAAAAGAAAGAGAGAAAAGCTGATAGTGACAATTTGTTTCATAATTGATCAAATTTAGCTTTCTGTGCATAAGCAGTTTAAAAATTCTGATTAGCGTGATTTAGAACTGCTCGAAGTTGGATATTGGCTTTCTTTGAATGAATACTATTTACATCGATAAAGAAAAGATATTGAAATTCAATGACCTATGGTAAATAGATAGGGATTTATTGTCAAAGTGTGAGTTCTATTCTAGATTGTATTTCACTTAACTTTCTTAATCATTTTTCGCTTCGTAGCATTTTGTTTGTGTAAAACGACTTTTGAGTACACCCTCAAAAGTCGATCTTGTCGGGTTTACATAGTTCAAATCGTATGAAATCTCCGCATTTTTAGCTGAAAACTACTTTTCAGAGTTCGCTCAATTGGATTGCTCTAGTTTTATTTTGAAAAATTGTTAAGTTGTATGTTCGAATTCATAGCCCGAACTAACTTTGTTTTATCACTTAATCCCAAGCCTTTTTGATAGTTATTCCCCAAAGAATAATTAAAGCTAAAAAACCACCAATGAATGTGCCTAGCATATCTCTCCAGTCAAATGTTCCAAATAATGGAGACATTTGCATAAACTCTAGATGATGAAACCTAAAGTAGCACTTCTAATTATTTTTACTCCATCTATAAATAACAAGGTTTTTGAATAAGCCATAAATAAAAAAAAACTGACAATAACAGTAGCGATGTTTGTATGCATGTCAGCGAAACCAAAGTCATTTATATCATTAGCATAAATGTATTTCCTGTAAAGGTTACCAATTACAAATGTCATTGATAAGAAAAAGAAAGTTATAAAATAGTATGAATGTTTTTTTTCAAGAACTTAATTAATAACCTGAGCAGAATAAGGATTATTCGTAGTTGTTAATTTACAGCGACTTTACTCATATTACTTTAATGAAATCAGAATGTATAGTCTTTACTTTTGCCTAAGTTTAGGTCAAAAACTTAAAATTCAACACTTTTCACAAACTCAGTTTATGTTTCAAAAGTCATTTTTTTTTAACACCTTTTCTAAAAGCCATAAAAAAGTTGAAAAATTCGCCAAAAGCTAATGGAATTGCGACAAATGGGGAAATTGCTACTTTTATTTCTGGAAAAACTAATGCTAAACTACTATCCAAAACGTAGGTGAATCCGCCTAAGATTAAAAGGGCACCAATTATCTTGGGAATAAAATTCGATTTAATAATCAACATTCCAAAAGGAAATAACCATGATCCCCAAAAAAAAACAACTATGGTAAGTCATTTGTAAGAGATATGTATAAATACCATTGCCATTGAATGGAGTTGATTTTTGTCAAATGTTGAATGATAAGCTTTGCCACTTACAAGGATTTGAGCAGTCATTAAATTAAGTATATTAACAATTGCTTTTTAATTAAAATTGGCATGATTTACACAAATGAGGTAAATTTTTTCATATAAGCGACTTATAAACTAAATAAAACAAGTATTTTAATTCAATTCAAAATTCTAATTCTGATAAACTCCACTTGATTTCACACATAAACTTAGCCAGATATATAAAACGTTCATTCCTCAAAAAGAGCTACTTTCGGTTCATTTTCGTAATTATTTCTAGTTATGTAATTTTATCGTGTTCAAAAAAGATAGATTCTGAAAAAAAAATAGCTATGTTAAATTTGGAAGAAATTATTCCTCATCTAAAATTAGATGTAAGATATGCTACAAAAAATAATTTTACTCAAAAAGTGATTTATGATACTGTTCGTGTATTTCTTGTTGAGCAAGCAGCAAAAGCCTTGCAATCTGTTGCACATGATTTAGAAAAAGATTCAATCGGGATAATTGTTTATGATGCCTACAGACCGCTTTCAGTTCAACGTAAATTGTGGGAAATGTATCCCAATCCCGATTTTGTAGCCGATCCCAAAACGGGTTCGAGACATAATAGAGGTGCTGCAATTGATTTAAGTTTATATTATATAAATACAGGGGAACCTATGAATATGCCAACTGAGTACGATAATTTCACTGAAAAAGCATCTCATTTCTTTTTAGATTTACCAGAAAATAGTTTAAGAAATAGATCTTATTTAAAATCAGTAATGGAGAAACATGGATTTGTTTCTTTAAATTCAGAATGGTGGCATTATGATTTTCAACATTGGAAATCGTATCCTATTCTTGACATAGATTTTTATCAAATTGAACCTAAACACTAAGTTAACACATGGAATCTTCTTCAAATAAAAGAAAAAAGGCTTGGACTTGGATTCCTTCATTATATTTTGCTGAAGGTATTCCTTATGTAGTTGTAATGTTAGTTTCTGTAATCATGTACAAGCGACTAGGTATTTCCAATACAGAAATTGCTCTATATACAAGTTGGCTTTATTTACCATGGGTTATAAAACCATTATGGAGTCCATTTGTTGATCTTTTAAAAACAAAACGTTGGTGGATTCTAAGTATGCAATTGATGATTGGAGCAGGTTTAGGAGGAATTGCCTTAATGATTCCAGCGCCTGATTTCTTCAAATTCACTTTGATTTTCATGTGGTTATTGGCTTTCAGTTCTGCAACGCATGATATTGCTGCCGATGGATTTTATATGCTTGCCTTAAATGAAAATGATCAAGCATGGTTTGTGGGTATTAGGTCAACTTTTTATCGTTTAGCCATGATTACAGGTCAGGGTTTATTAATAATTCTAGCAGGTTATGTTGAAGCAAGTACAGGGCTTAAACCTATTCAATTTTCTATAAACTCTTCAACTGAATGGCAATCAGCTTTACCCATGCATCCCGATTCTTTGGTTTATCCAAAATCAAATGATCAATTTTTCCATGTTATCTTTTCAGATGGTTTATCCATAAATGGAATTTCATCAAAAAAAGCAGATTCGTTAAAGCAAGCAGCAAATCAATGGAATAGGTCTAATGGATTTATTCCAGATGATGTACCTGTTCTTAGGAATGCACAAGGCGAAGTCTCCAAAAATATTTGGACGGATTATGTATCAGAACCCATTGAAAATGTAATAAGACATTTATTTGGGGCAGATCCAAAAGTAGTTGATAATTCAAAAACAGGCAGTATTGGGTACGTTTATTATAAATTGAACCAAAAACCAGCCGAAGGTGAGTCCATTGTTCTAAATGTTGGTCGTGTATCAGGTGATGTTAGTATTCAACTTATTGATGGAACTCGCTTCGAATTTAATGCCCAAAATTGGGATAAACCTGCTATTTCAACCATTCAACTTGATTCAAAATTGGATTTTGTAACTAGAGTTACCTTTAAAGGAACTTCTGGAAATATTTCATTGGCTTGGTCCGTCACCTTTTTTATTCTGTGTGGTTTATTTATTGCTTTTTTCGTGTATCACAAATTTGCTTTACCTCAACCTGCCAATGATAACTCTATTGGAAACTCCAACACTATTATTTTGGATTTTTCAAAAACCTTTGCTGGATTTTTTAAAAAAGAAAAAATGGGTATAGCTATCGCTTTTTTATTACTCTATCGTTTGGGTGAATCGCAACTAGTAAAATTAGCATCTCCTTTTTTATTAGACTCGAGAGAAGTTGGTGGGCTAGCTCTAACAACTGGACAGGTCGGATTTGTATATGGTACTATTGGTGTTTTATTTTTAACTCTTGGTGGAGTTACAGGAGGAATTCTAGCCGCTCGTGATGGGTTAAAAAAATGGATTTGGCCAATGCTTTTTGCCATTAATGTACCAAATATGGTTTATATCTATTTGGCTTCCACAACCCCAGATTCCTTTTTAATTATCAATATTTGCGTTGCAATTGAGCAATTCGGTTATGGATTTGGATTTACTGCGTACTTACTTTATATGATTTTCATCTCTCAAGGTGAACATAAAACAGCTCATTATGCTATTTGTACTGGATTTATGGCATTAGGAATGATGATTCCTGGTATGATAAGTGGCTGGATTCAGTCGATTATTGGTTATGAAAATTTCTTTATTTGGGTTATAATTGCAACAATTCCTTCATTTATTGTAACCAAGTTTTTAAATATTGATTCTGAATTTGGAATGAAGAAGTAATATGCTTGATAAGCTGTGATAACTAATTCAACTTTCAGACTTAGACCCTTTGTAACGATTATTAAATTTTAAAACGGTGAGTCCACTCCAAAAAGTCGATTCTTTCGGTTTTTAGCAATTCATGTAGATTGAAATCGCCGATAATTTTGCTAAAAACTACTTTTTGGAGTACACTCAACGGTATAATTTTGATTAAATATAAAAACAAGAACCAATTTGCAACAATGTGTTCTTTTTCATTTAGCTATGTTGGCATGATGGGATCCGACCCAACATCTCAGCCTAAGAGCTTAGCCTATACAAAAGAAGTGATTATGGCATTATAAGATTTTGACCGATATAGCACTTCGTGGTTCTTCGAATCGTGTTGGGATCAGGGATGACTTTTTTTTGCAAAAACCAGTGAAGTTTGCTTAAAAACGAAGTCCGAATTTGAGTAACTTATTTAATTTTTTCTTTAAAATAAGAAACAAGTCAAAAAAAAATCTGGCTATTTTTTATAAAATATTAATTATCAAACCCTTAAAAGTTCGCAAGGGATTTTATTATTATTTTCTACAACAGGGGAATTGACCATAATCTTAGTCTATTAAGATAGGATTGGAAATCATGTCTTTTAAATGTACTATTAACGTATTCATAGAGGTTTTGTCTGTTTGTTTGTTTTTGTTTGCAATCAAAATTTACAACAACAAAACCTCTTTTTGTTTTTACAGACACACTTTTTGGATAACTATCGGTATGTTGCAATCATAACACGATTTACTAGGGTTTTAATGATTCGTCCACATATTAATTAAAGAAAAAAAACTTTTATCTATCTTTTTATTGTTAAACTCTAGTAGAGTATTGCCTATTACAGATAATAAAAATCAATCAAAAACTGTTTATTTCGGTAACTATATTGGATTCGACAAGTAAATGAAAATTTTAATTTATGAAATCAATTGTATTAAAAGGTGAATAAAGAAGTTAGTTCCATAAGTGTATATTTTCGAATAATCCATATTTAATGTAGTATTAATGTAGTTTTCTCTTGATTTTTTGCAAAATCAACTTTTTTTAATTTTATTTGAACTCTCCCTTAGAATATTAATTTATAATTTTATAGTAAACATGACTAAATCAATGATTACAACCTTGGTGGTTCTTTTTTTAACAGGAACATCCATCGAATTGCTACACGCACAAACTAAACCATTTGATATTGAAAAATTTGAATCAATTGGTGTGAAATCACCACTTGAAAACCGTCAAATCAATCCTCAAAAATCTGCACCTAATTCTAACTCTTATCTTAACGATACCCTTTCGTGGATAGACCCCGTTATTTCCTTCGACGTCCCTGACCCGATTGACCCGTTTTTAAATTTTACTGTTGGAGGCGCACCGATTTATTTTGGAGATGTAAATGGCGATGGTTTAACTGATTTTGGGTTTTATGGCGTTTCATCGTGGGATGAAAGAAGCTCCGTAGACGCTAAAACTACCAAAACAATACTTTATTTCGGAAACAATTCAGAAAGTAAAACTAATCAACAGTTTTACAGCAATGTAATTCCTATGGGAGACTTGAATGGCGATGGTTTTGCCGATGCCTTACAATATGTTGTTTCTGAAAGTGGAAGTAAACATTTTGTTTGGCAAATAGGTAGTTCAATTGGCTTAACAAGTACAGAAACGGTACAACCAATTCCTGTTATTAATAATTCTGAAGCTAATTTTCGGCAAATACAAATTCCTATTTTGGGCTAAACCTTAATAATGATGAGTATTCCAACGGCATACTAATTGATAATAATGGTGGTAACATAATTGCTTTTCTAGGAAACAAGAACATTAATGAGGTTACTTGGTTTGGAATAAGTAGCTATTACCAATTATATTACAGAAATCACACTCGCACTATTTCCTTTGCTGATTTAGATGGTGATACTATCTCAGAGATGATTGTTCGTAATGATCAATTTAGTACAATTTCCACCTACAGATTTGATGCACAAGAAAAAACGATACTAAAGTACCAAACAGATACATCTATTACCCTTGAGTATCAATCATCAATACAATTCGGCGATTTTAACGGTGATTCTAATTTTGAATTAGCTGTTTTTCAGCCCTCAGGTATAAATCATTTTTATGCCTTTAATTCAACTGATAAAACGATTGATTTTTCTGCACCTGTAAAAGAACTAACTACAAATCGAGTTTACAAGAACATGGGTGACTTGAATGCCGACGGGATTCAAGATGTTTTCTTTTTCGACAAAACAGATTCAACCTACGCTGTGGGTTTTGGTAAACAAGGCGAATTAATAGAGTTTGATGCGGATGTAACGTTCACGATAAATGACTATAATCGTTTAGTTATGTACACGAAAGATTTTAAAGTTAAAGATGGAGAAGGAAATCACTTAGTCCTTAGCTATTCATCTATAACAAGCCAAGAAAATACAACTGTTTACGAAACTAAAATTCTAAGCTATAATACTGAAACAAGCTTATTTGATACGTCAATAAAACTATCTTATATGAATTCTGAATTAAAGTTTTATGATCGAATGTTAGGCAGTATCAACTTAGGCGATATTAATGGAGACGAAATAGAAGACTTCGGAATTTTATACAGCGAGCGTGGCGAATTACACGTTTTCTATGGTGGAATACTAAAAACAAGCGCAGACGCGATTTTTTCGGTTCGTGAAAATGATTCTGATATGAATTATTACTTTACTTACTCAGGCATTTCAACTGGTGATATTAATGGTGACGGTTATACAGATTTACTTCTTTCTTCGCAAGCGCACTCCTTTATTCGCGTTTTTCTGGGAACAAGCACAGGTTTAGATAATCAATATGATGCTACAATTGATGTATATGATTCCAATCAAAGTATTTATTGGTTAGAAAATGTAGGGGATATCAACAAAGATGGCTACGATGATTTTGCTGTATCAACTTTAAGTAATCTTTATGATGAATCACTAAATGGTTACAAAACTAATGGTCTAGTAAAACTTATTTATGGTGGAACTAATGTGGCTCAACCTGTAATTAAATCATTAAATATCACAGAAGAACTTGTCACTAATTATTTAACTTTTTTGGATATCGTATTAAACCAATTGGAGATTTTAACAAAGATGGAATTGTAGATTTTGCAGCATCTATTCGAAGTTGGAGAAATCAGAAACCCGAAGCCTTTTATATGTATATATTCATTATTTTCAGCAAACATAAGTACATCATTTTAATCACAAATCAACATCAACATGCAAGGATTAGACCCCCCATTCCAGCGCGAGTATGTACTCGTGCTCTCTATAGATTTAATTAGTAGCAGAAAATAGGAAGGAGCATTTGCTCCAAGAAGGATTAATCATATCGTTGCGAGTAAATACCCCACTCGACGACATCCGCATCTACAACCGAGCCTTATCCGATACCGAAATCCAACAATTATATACCCTCGAAAAACCGGTGAATTAATGTCATTTCATAATTAAACATAAAGTGTTAATACTTTCTCTTTCGAACTTCTAATCAAAAATGTATATTCATAGAAACCATTAATTCTGATAAGCATGAATAAAGAAATAAGCTTTATTGTAACAGAAGAGCAAGAAAATCAACTGCTTGCTTATGCTAAACAAATTGGGGCAGAATCTGTGGAATATCCACAAATTCCGCAGTGGCAAAAAGATGAGATAAACAAAAGATTAGAAGAAGCCGAATTAGATCCAACTCAATGGCTAGATTGGGAAGATGTTTCAATTAATCTTTAACTGCTAGTGGCTAACGAATTTAATATTAGAATATTAAAAAAAGCACATCAGGATATCCAAAATATATCAAAATGGTATGATTTAATGGAAGCTGGGCTGGGACAAATTGTTAAACAAAAAGTAAGAGATTCAATCAATAAATTGGCAGAGTTTCCTTTTTTCCAAATTCGTTATAACGATGTTTATTGTAAACCCCTGAGAAATTTTCCCGTTACTATACATTATAAGATAAATGAGATCAAGCGGATTGTATCAATTGTAGCGGTGTTTCATGATCGTGAAGATTCAGTAAAATGGTTTAGAAAATGAATCCAAATATACACATTACTCATTTCGAAGTTCTTACAAACTACCAAATCAAAGTCTGGTTTTCAGATTCAACCAATGGAATTGTTGATTTAGCATCAGAATTATTGGGTGAAGTGTTCGAACCACTCAAAATGGAATCCTATTTTAAGCAAGTGTATTTGCATCCCAATTGCAAAACCTTAACGTGGCCAAACGGGGCTGATTTTGCACCAGAGTATTTAAAGAATCTAACAGAAATTAACTCGGTATAATGGTTTAGTTTAGAAATCCGCATTTACAACCGCGCCTTATCCGATACCGAAATCCAACAATTGTTCACCCTCGAAAAACCGGCGAATTAATAAAATTTCCCAAACTTAAAGTGTTTATTCCAAAATTGCATTGTAATCATTATCAATTATGATTAATTTTTGTGAATGACCTTAAAAGAAAAAAAATATCAACTCGTTTCAAGTTTGCTTTCTATAGATTCCTTGGAAGAATTGGAATTAATGGAGCGAGTTTTAGAGTCATTGCCAAATCAGGGTAATAGAATGAGTTTAACTGAATACAACAGAATAATTGATGAAGGTTTGAGTGATCCTCAAGAAGGACGTGTATTTACAACATCAGATTTAAAAAGTTCTTTGAGATTAAATCAATGAAGATTGAATGGTCTGTCAAATCGTGGGATTAACTAACTAGTTCAAGCTTAAAATTTTATTGTAAAATTTTCAAAATACAATTAGATTAAACTATGAATAAGACCGAACTCAAAACCTATTTACACTCAAAAATCGAAGCCTCTAACGATGTGAATTTGCTTACAATTTTAGCAGATGTAGTGGAACTAAAAACAAAAGGTAATGCAGGATCTCTTTGGAATTCATTAACTAAAGAGCAACAAAACGAAGTGTTAACTGCATACGAAGAATCGGAGAATGAATCAGAATTACTTAGTATTCAAGAGTTTTTTGGGTCGTGATTATTCAATTTTCCAAACGTTCAAAGAAGGATTATCAATCAATTATTACCTATCTAAATCAAGAATTTGGTGAATTTGTAACTATCGAGTTCGAAACTAAATTCAAACAGTTTATTGTTTTACTATCCAAATTCCCGCAAATAGGTCAGTTAGAGATATCAGAAAAAGGGATTTATGGTTTTCAATTTTCGTATCAAAGCAAGGTTTTTTATCGCATTAAACAAAATTAAATTGTGATACTTACAATATTCGATGTAAGGCAAAATGATAAAAAGAAACGATTAGATGGTTAATAGTTTCATAAGATTATAAAAATTAACAACTTAATTAAAGGTATCATTCGAACGAATTACACAAAGACTACAATGAACGAACAAGTTAAGCCCATTCCAGCGCGAGTATGTACTCGTGCTCTCAAAACGATCTAATTAGTAGCAGAAAATAGGAAGGAGCATTTGCTCCAAGAAGGATTAATCATATCGTTGCGAGTAAATACTCGCATTTTCATTATAGGCACGAGTACATACTCGTGCCATCTGGGCGCTATGAATTGTCTATGATGTATTGTTGGCTCAATAAATTCAAAAACGTTAAAGAATAGCTAGGATATTTTCTTCCGTAAGTCCAGTTAATTTCGCAATCATAGAAATAGGGAATCCTTCTTTATAAGCATTCCGGGCTACTTCCATTTTACCCTCAAGTTTAGCAGTTTCGATGACGTTATAATTATCACGATAGCGTTTTAGGCTTTCTTGGTAATTTTTGCGATCGGATTTGGGTAGGTTTTCTAATTTGGCAGTTTCAATCAGTTTCATGAAAATGTGCTCCT
>Ga0100382_1001113_pt1 | contig 18511 bp, 15 predicted proteins | sample CryGeymeta201506_FD_81566 | JGI IMG/M metagenome (GOLD analysis project Ga0100382, IMG submission 81566) | Groundwater microbial communities from Crystal Geyser aquifers in Utah, USA - Crystal Geyser metaG 2015-06 | ecosystem: Environmental > Aquatic > Deep subsurface > Groundwater | place: USA...
CTGCCGCCCGGACGCCACGTCCTGAGCCTGCACCCCCAGAACGGAGGCCCGGCGCAGGAGCTCACCGTCGACATCCGCTCGGACCACACGTCCTTCCACAACGTCGCGCTCATACGGCGGCCCAGCTCGTCGAACTGAGCCGAGCCTGCGCGCCAGGGCTCTCGACGACACGGGCGCCACCCTCGATCGAGGGCTCTATCGCGGAACGAAAAGCGCCTTACGATTGTTGATGTGATGCGGGGCGCGATGGGCGCGGCTCGAATGCGGCGGCGTAACGGAGCGTTGAGATCATGACGACTGTACAGAAACACATGCGCATGGCGCGAGACATCTTGTCGGTGGCACCGACGGATACCGTCTACGCGGCGATCGAGAAGATGACGGAGCATGGCGTCGGGGCTCTGCTCGTCCTGCGAGACGCGCAGGTGGTCGGGGTCATCTCCGAGCGCGACTACATGCGCAAGGTCATCCTCCAGGACAGGGCGTCCAAGACCACCAGCGTCGCCGAGATCATGTCGTCCAAGGTGATCTCGGTGGGGCCCGACATGTCGGTGCCGGAGTGCCTGGCGCTCATGACCGGCAAGCGCATCCGGCACCTGCCGATCATACAGAACGGCGAGCTCCTCGGCATGGTGTCCATGGGCGACCTCGTGCGAGCCACCATCGCCGAGCAGAAGTTCGTCATCGACGAGCTTCACTACTACATCCGCAGCTGAACGGTCGACCCAAGTCGACGGAACGTACGTGGCGCGAGGACTTGTCCCGCGCGGAACACGGTGCCCGACGCGGGTCGCGGGCGAGACTGTCGAACTCGGCGCCGGAGACGTGGCCACCTTCGGCGGCGATCAGGCGCACTCCCATGCCAACGCCGCCAACCGCGAGTCCGTGGGCTAGTCTGTCGTGTTGCTCGCGCCGCTGGCGAGCTGAGGCCGCCTCAGTTCTGGTGGCCGAACTGGTGACGGATGTAGGAGAGCGCGTCCTTGCGCTGCTGCTCCGTCAACGAGTCCTTCCAGGGCGGCATCACGCGGCCGTTGCGGTTGATCCCGTCGGCGATCTCGCGGAGCAGGACGTCGTTGCCTTTCTGCAAGCGTGCCGGCTCGGCGATGAAGTTGCCGCCGGTGACGCCGCCGTTGCCGGTGCCGTCCGCGCCGTGGCAGGGCAGGCAGTTGGCGGTGAAGACCGCCTCGCCCGCAGCCGGGTCGCCGGGCAGGGAGAGGTCGGCGGGCGCACCTGTGGAGGCGCCTGTGGTAGCTCCGCTGGGCGCGCCCTCTTCGCCGCCGCAGGCGAGGGCGAAGCTGATCAGTAGGGAGATGACGAGGAGGGTACGCATGTTCGATGTCCTGGATTGGGGTTCGGGTTCGTGGGCTGCACCGCGTTCACTCGGCGCTCGAGAGCGCGCGCGTGAGGCCGGCGAAGTCTGTGACGTGGGCGTGGAGGCGCGTGGCGGCGCGCTCGGCGGCGGCGCGGGTGCGGAAGGTGAGCACGGGCTCGCCCATCACGGGCCTGTGCATGCCGCCGTAGACAAAGCTGACGTCGTCCGCGGACAAGAGCGGCATGGGCGCCGTTGCGAGCTGCTCGGCCGTGACGTCGTCCGGCATGACCTCGACGTAGATGGCGGTCGCGTGGCCATGGGGACTCGGTGCCTCGAGGTAGGTGACGAGGTCGGCGATGGAGCAGAAGAACGAGCGGTGTCCGTCGCGATGCACAAGCTCGGCGCGAGGGGCGGGCTGCTCGCGCAGGATCATCCCGCAGGCGGCGCATTCGTGATCGGCGATGGGCACGCTGTCCATGCCCGCCGCGGTGGAGGCCTCTTCGTGCGAGCCGCAGGCCACGACGAACGCGAGACCGAGCAGGAGCGCGACCCTTCGCGCGTTGGCCGACACCTTCGGACTCATCGCAGGACCCTTTTCTTGGCCAGGATGAGCGCGCTGAGCAGGACGGGACCCAGCACCCACCCGCTCCAGATGAACCCGCGCTGCGCCACGCTCGGCAGGTCGACCGCGAGGCCGAGATCCGACAGGGCCTGACCTCCGAGCAGCGCCTGCATCATGGCGACGCGGTAGAGACCCGCGGGGTTCGCCACCACGAGCTGGGCGATCACGCTCTCCGAGACACCGCCGTCGGTGGCCACGAGCAGGCCGAGCAGGCCGAGATCGTAGAAGAAGACGAGCCCGAACCAGACCACGACCACCAGACTCGCGGCGACGGATTGCCGCGGCGCGAGGGTCGAGATCAGAAGCCCGATGGCGAGAAACGCCAGGCCCAGCAGCAGCGTGGGCAGGAGCAGCGAGATCAACACATGGCGCTGTGCGCCGTCCGCGATGGCGATGGCGGTGCCCATGCCGAGCGCCACCGACAGCGCCAGCGCCGCACCGCGACCGATGAACTTGGCGAACACCACCTCGCCGCGGCTGATGGGCATGGAGAGCAGCAGCCCGAGCGTGTTGCGTTCGCGCTCGCCGACGATGGCGTCGTGACTGAGCACGAGCGCGACCAGCGGCACGAAGAGGCTCGCGAGCGTGACCAGGCTCGGACCCGTCAACGTCGCGCCGGCGGCCTCCTGTCCATGACCGGCCGAGCTGCCATAGGCCGAGACCGCCGAGGCCATGGCCGCGAACAGCACGCTGACGACCAGCACCCAGCGGTCGCGGGTGCGCTCGAGCAGCTCGTGCCAGATGAGGGCGCGCCCGACGCGACTCATGCCGCACCTCGATTCAGCAGCGCCTCGTAGACTTCGTCCATGCCGGGCTCCTCCACGCGCAAGGAGCGCACGGCGCCGGGCAGGTTGGCGCGCAGGTCCATCAACGCGAGCAGGTCCTCCGTGGAGACGGCGACGCGCACGACGCCTTCCTTGCGGTCGAGCTCGGCGCGGCCCCAGCGCTCGATGCGCTCCGCCACCTCGTCGATGCGCTCCGCTACGACGTCGAAGGTCACGGTGAGCGGGAGCCCGACGCTGCGCCGCAAGCCCGAGGGCGAGTCGAAGGCCACGCGCCGGCCCGCGTCGAGCACGCACACGGAGTCGACGCGCCGCTCCACCAGCGTGAGATCGTGGGTCGCCATGATCACCACGCGCTCCTTCTCGCGCCACTCGCTGAGCACGCTCCAGAGCACGTCGAGGCCCTCTTGATCGAGACCGCCCGTGGACTCGTCGAGCACGAGCAGCGCGGGTTCGGTCAGGATGACGACGACAACACCCAACCGCTGACGCATGCCCCGCGAGTAGCCACGCACCCGGCGCTTGGCCGCGTGACTCAGGCCGACGCGTTCGAGCACGGCGTCCACACGCTTGCGCCCGACGGCACGCGCGTGGGCGAAGAAGCGCAGCACCTGTTGGCCGCTGAGATTCTCGCTGAAGGCCACCGCCTCGGGCAGGTAGCCGAGTTGCTCCTTGAAGCGACGATTCACATGCGTCGCATGACCGTCGACCAGGAGCCCGCCCGTGTCCGGGTGCACCAGGCCCAAGAGCACGCGCAGGAGCGTGGACTTGCCCGAGCCGTTCGGCCCCGCGAGCATCATCACCTGGCCTGCCTCGGCGCGCACCGAGACCTCCGAGAGTGCCCGCAGCTTGCCGAAGCTCACACTCACGTCCTCGAGCACGACGGACTTCATGTGCCCTCCATCAGCGGCGCCCGGTCCTCGACCGTGGGTACGCGCAAGAGCGGCATGCGATCCGAGAGGCGCGAGAGCAGCTCGAGCACCGGGCTACGCATCAAGAGCACGGCCGCGGGGAAGCGATGCATCAGGTTCACGGTGAAGCTGTCGACGCGATACGGCCTGTCGCCGACGCCGTCTTCGTCCTGATCCCAGCCGACGTAGTCGCTGAAGTAGTTGCCGTGGCCGTGTTCGCCCCAGATCAGGTCATGGGTGCCGACGTAGAAGACCTGCTGACGATTCGCGACGAAGCGGTTGTCGCGCACGTCGTTGTCCACGCTGCCGGCCCAGACCTTCGCGCCGACGTCGTTGTGCAGCAGGAGGTTCGCCTCGATCGTGTTGTGCACCGAGGAGAAGAAGAACATGCCTTGGCCGTTGCGCGCGAGGTGGTTGCGTCGAATCTGGCAGCCCTCGGCGTCGCGGAAGAGCAGGCCGACGTTCTGGTTGTCGTCGGCGATGTTGTCCTCGACCAGCAGATCGTGGCTCTCCATCAGCGCGAAGCCGCCGCCGTTGTGGTTGGCCCGGTTGCCACGCAGCGTGTTGCGGTAGGAGTACATGTAGTGGACGCCGTAGCGCATGTGCTCCACCACGTTGTTCTCGATCAGGCTGTCCTCCGTGGCCGAGACGTAGAGCCCGTCGCGCGCGTCCTCGATGTGGTTCCCGCGGATCACCAAGTGCGAGGCGTCGAAGAGCTGGATGCCGTTGCCGCGATCCGCGACACGCACGTTGGCGCGACCGATGACGTGGTTTTCGAGCAACTCCACGCGCGGCGTGGTGTGTACCCAGATACCGAAGGCGCAGTCCCGCACCAGGTTGTTCCGCAGCACGGAGCCGATGGCGCTCGGCTCGAGGTAGACGCAGGCGTCGGGGCCGCTGAGGTTCGAGCCGCTGCCTTGAATCGTGAGCCCTTCGACCACTACGCCGGGCGACACGATCTCGACCACGCGCCCGGTGCCGCCGCCGTCGATCACGCCCTCGCCCCTTAGGGTGATTTGTTTCTCGATGCGTACGTGGCCGGGCCACGTGCCCGCCGGCACCTCGACCACGTCACCGTCCTGCGCCGCCGCCAGGGTCGCGGCCAACGAGCGCCCCTGCTCGCCGACCACCCACGTCTCGGCGCGCGCCGTCGAGACGACGAGCAGCGAGAGGCAGAGGGCGAGGAGCCACGCCTTCATCGGTCCTTCTTGTCCTCGTAGAGCTTCGCGAGGTGCTCTTCGTCGTGCGCGGAGAGTGGGGACTTTACCTTCTTCTGTAGCAGGCGGTCGATGCCCACGAGCGGCGGACACTGCTGCTCGTTTCGATAGCTCGCCTCGCAGTCCATGCAGGACAAGCACTCGCGCGAATCGATGGTGCCGTCGGGGCGGATCGCCTTCGGCTCACAGTTCCGCTCGCAGATGGTGCAGCTCTCGCAGAAGTTGCGGCGACGCGGCCCCGAGAAGCGGAAGCTGTTGAAGAGCGCAAGGCCCGCGCCCAGCGGGCAGAGGTAGCGGCAGAAGGGCCGGAAGGTGAAGATCGACCACACGAAGAGCGCGACCCACCACGCGATCAGGTACCACTGGCGTGTCCAGATGGGCACGAAAAAGGTGGACTTGAACGGCTCGATCTCCGCGAGCTTCTCACCGAGCACGGAGTCCCAGAGGAAGACCGGCACCAGACCGAAGAGCACGAAGTAGCGTAGGTAGCGCGCCTTCATGTGGATGCGCGTGGGCAGCTCGAGTTCGGGGATATGGAGCTTGATGGCGATTAGGCGCACCAGATCCGTCATGGCGCCATAGGGGCAGACCCAGCCACAGAACAGGCCGCGTCCCCAGATCAGCGAAGCGATGAAGGTGAAGATCCAGAGCAGGAAGATCAGCGGCTCGCTGGCGAAGAGTTGCCATCGCCACTCATGCACCAGCGAGTCCACGAGCGTCAGCATCTGCGTCACGGAAGGCTGCGCCTTCATGGCGAAGCCGAGGCCGAAGCAGCCGATCAGCATGGAGATCAGGTGCAGGCGCTTGATCCTTTTGGGATCGGCCGTGGTCCAGCTGCGACCCGCGAAGACGCTGACGACGAAGAGCAGGTAGAGCCCGAGGGAGACGGCGCCCCAGCGGTGGTTCAGCCACGCCTGCTGCCAGATCGAGACCTCGCCCGAGGGGTGATCGAGCACGTAGACTGAGGTCGGCATGGTGTGGCGACCGTGGAATTCGCGGAAGTCGCGGCCGTAGCCACCCTGGCCGTTGTAGCGGCTGCCCAGGAAGATCAGCTCGAACTCGTGGCCCGGATCGAGGGAGCCGCCGCGCGTGATGAAGACGCCGCCCTCCCTGAAGCGAGGCGCGTCAGGCGCCGCCAGCGTGCCCACGTTGTGATAGTCGAGGTCGCGGAAGACGATCTGGGTGAAGCCCTGCTCGACGCGCACGCGGTCGAAGATGCCGCCGCGCACGAAGGCCGACCCCTTGTAGGAGTTCGAGCCGTTTCCCAGGATCACGATCAGGTGCTGCCCCGGCTCGAGCAGACCCATCTCGTAGGCGTAGTCGTTGTCACCCAGGAGCGCGCGCCCGATCTGGGGCGCGTCGGCGATGGTGAACCAGAGGTCGACGAAGGCGCCGCTCGGGTTGTGTAACTCCATCTGGGCTTCGGTCACGGTCAGCCGACCGAACACGTCCTCCTCTTGCATGCGCGCCCAGCTCCAGGGCTGCGCATCCGGGATGAAGCGTCCGGGGGAGGCCACGGAGGCGTCGATCACGCCCACGGCCACGCCCAGCGCGCGGCTGGCGTCCAGGATGGTCTTGTTCTGCGCCAGCGAGGTGACGGTCGCGCCGCTGATGGCGTCCATGGAGACGTCGGCGGGGTCCGAGGAGTCGCCCACGATGATGTGGTCGGTGGCCGCGTGACCCGCGTAGCGGCGGGCGAAGTCGTGCAGCAGATGTTCGGGGATGCCGACCAGGAGCACGGGCTCGCTGTGATGGATCACGCGCGCGCCGGCGATCACACCCGCCGGGGTCAGCCCGATCACGGTCGCCAGCGGCTTGCCCGAGTAGGCCTTCACGTCGACGACGGTGTTGGAGAGCACGATCCAACCCACGCCCGCGCCCAAAGCGTCGAGGCCCTGAACGTAGGGCGTACCCTCGACGGCCTGGAAGCGAACGGCGCCAGGTAGCACCTCGGCGCAGGGCATGCTGGAGCAGTCGAGGACGGTGGGCGCCGCATCGTGGCGATACTGGGCCGCCGCCGAAGCGACGACCCAGCTCGCCATGAGGCAGCTCGTGAGCACCACGACGATCGCGTCGAATAGTGCTTTCTTTGGGTTCGAGAACGTCAACAGACTCTTGCCATCTCCCCCCGGGTTTGACTTGGAAGCCTCAGCGGGGTTCGACGATCATTCGTCCGCGCATCTCCAGATGTAGGGCGTGGCAGAACCACGGGCAGTAGTACCAGAACATGCCCACGCGGTCAGCCGTGAAGGTCATGCTCTGCGTGCCCTGCGGGTTGATGCCGAAGTTCACGTCGTGGTTCGTCATGCAGAAGCCGTGCGAGAGGTCCTCGACGTTGTCCTGGTTGGTGTCGATGACGGTGACGATGTCGCCCTGCTTCACGCGGAACTCGGTCGTGCCGTAGGACGGCGCGCGGCTCGTCATGTAGACGCGGACGTGGGTGTCATCCTTGCGAACGACGCGGTTGTCCTGCATCAGGTTGATGCCGTCTTCCTGCGCCCAGGCGTTGAACTGCACGTATCGAGGCTGGTCGCGGGGCTCCATCATCACCGGGTGGATCAGCGACTTGTCGACGATCAGCGCGTCATGCGGCTCGCAGTAGGTCGGGCCGTCGTGGGCGAGGCGCATGCGCTCACCGCTGATGTCGATGAGCTGGTCGTTCTCGGGGTGGAGCGGGCCCACAGGCAGGAAGCGATCCTTCGAGAACTTGCAGAGCGCGATGCACCACTTTCCATCGGCGTTCTTCGTCTCGCTCATGGAGGCGTTGACGTGGCCGATCTGATAGTGGACGTCGATCTTCTGAATGATCGGATCCACGTCCTGACCGCCGAACTTCTGAATGGCCTTCTCGATGTTCCACTTGGTCACGACCGAGTCGATGAAGATCGAGGTGTAGGCGTTGCCGCGACCGTCGAAGGCGGTGTGCAGCGGGCCGAGGCCGACCTCGGGTTCGGCGACGACGCAGTCGCGCGGCTGGATGTCGCCCGCGAAGGCCTGCGCGATCTTCTGGATGTCGATCACCGAGCAGGTGGGCGAGAGCTTGCCGGCGCAGACGGCGTAGCGTCCGTCGGGCGAGATGTTCACGCCATGCGGGCTCTTGGGGATCGGGATGCGCAGGACGAAGGGTCCGTTGTCACCGCGCGCGTCGACCACGGGCGCCGGCGAGTCGCCGATGGTGGTCGTATGACCCTGGGTGACGGCGTTCTGGATGTTCTCGAGGTTGAAGACGTACAGGTAGTCGCGGTCCGCGCCCATCATCTCCTCGAGCGTCACGCCGCCTTCGGAGTTGTAGCAGCAGGCGAAGCTGTACTTGCCCTCGTAGTCGGCGGCCGCGAGGTCGAGGTTGCCCTCGATCTGGACCTGCCACTTGACCTGCATGGTCTCGCCGTCGATGGCCGTGTGCAGCGCCGAGTACTTGGTCTTGTCGTCCATGTCGTGGCCGTCGTTGGGCAACGGCGCGCGGAACTCGCTGTTGCAGAAGACGAGGCCGGTGTGATGACGCTGGGGGAAGATGCCGTGCGTGCCGAAGGAGTTGGGGATGTCGACGATGGCGTCGACCTCCATGACGTCGAGGCGCATGCGGGCCAGGCGCGCTTGGGACTTGTCGTTCACGAACGCGTAGCGACCGTCGTAGGTGCCGTCGTGATACGAGAGGTGGACGTGGTGGGTGTCGCCGCTCTGGCGACCCTTCAGGAGCTGCTTGGACCAGTCGTCTGCGCCCCAACCCGTCGCCGAGTCGCGGTTGAAGACGGGGATGCGCTTCAGCTCGCGCATGGAGGGGATGCCCAGGACGCGCACCTCGCCCGACTGACCACCGCTCCAGAAGCCGTAGTAGTCGTCGAGCTGTCCGGGCTCCACGGTCGTGGAGAGGTGTCCCTCGCCCGCGGCGCCAGGGGTCTCGCCAGGGCCCGTGCTCGGGGTCGCGTTGGGGTCTGCCGCCGGGGCCTCGTTGCCGCAGCCAATCAGCTGCGCGGCCACGACACCGCCGCCGATGGCGAGGCCGGTCTGTGCAATGAACCCACGACGGCCAGGCTTGCTGGGCGCGTCCGCGGGAGTGTTCTCGTGCTTCTCGTCGGTCATGGATCGTCCGTCCTCTCGAAACTTCAGGTGAGTTTTGCCCACTCGAAGGCGCCCATAAGCAAGGCGTGGGCCACCGACGAATCCCTGGACGGCGATGTGCGGCGTTGTGCGCGACGCAACCCATCGTGTTGTCGTTTGCACGCGCACGTTGTACGAACGGCAACCCCATGCGAGCCCTCCTCGACCTGACGGCGGCCCTGGCCAGCGTCCCCTCCGTAGGCACACCGCTCGTGGACTACGTGCGCGAGGTCGCCCACGCGGTGAACGCCGACGCCGTGACGCTGCTGCGTCTGCTCGATGGCGTGCTGTACCCGGTGGCCTGCCACGGCCTGACCGCGGACTGCATGGGGCGCAGCTTCGCCCTCAGCGAGCACCCACGCCTGGCCAGCGCCATGCAAGCCGGTGAGCCCACCACCTGCACAGCCCACGACACGCCGGATCCCTTCGACGGTCTACTCGAGGACGATCCCGGCGCGCGCCTGCCGATTCACGCCTGCGTGGTCTGTCCGCTGATCGTCGCCGGGCGAGCCATGGGGGCGCTGACTCTGGACGCGTTCGATCCCGCGGCCTTCGAGGCGCTCGACCCCGAGAGCTTGTCGCTCGTGACGTCCCTCACGGCCATGGCGCTCGAGACCCACGACCTGCGTCAGTCCCTCAGTCGCTGCTCGGAGCGACCTCCGACGCTGATCGAGGCGTCGTTGGATCATCCCCTCGACGTGGGACAGCTCTATGGAGACAGCCCTGCGATGCAGAGCGTGCGCGCCGAGATCGAGCTCGTGGGTCGCTCGGACTTCACGGTCTTGGTGACGGGCGAGACGGGTGTGGGCAAGGAGCTCGTGTGCCGCACGCTGCATCGCCGATCGAAGCGCGCCGCGGGGCCGCTCGTCTACGTGAACTGCGCGGCCCTGCCTTTGCAGCTTGCCGAGAGCGAGCTCTTCGGTCATGTGCGCGGCGCCTTCACCGGCGCCGAGATGGACCGACGCGGCAAGTTCGAGATCGCCGACGGCGGCACGCTCTTCCTCGACGAGATCTGTGAGCTCCCGCTGCTGGTGCAGCCAAAGCTGCTGCGAGCGCTGCAATCCGGGGAGATCCAGCGGGTCGGGTCGGACGAGGTGCACGGCGTGGACGTGCGCGTGCTCGCCGCCACGAATCGCGACGTCGAGAAGGAGGTCGCCGAGGGCCGCTTCCGTGCCGACCTCTTCCACCGCCTGACGGAGTACCGCATCTTCGTGCCGCCGCTGCGTGAGCACCCCGAGGACGTGCCCCTCTTCATGGGCCTGTTCGGCGAGCGCCATCAGCGCCGCCTCGGCCTCGGCGCCGTGCGCTTCACCGAGAGCGCGCGCGAGCTGCTCGCGTCCCTCGAGTGGCGCGGCAACGTGCGCGAGCTGGAGCATGTGCTCGGCCAGGCGATTCTACGCGCGAGCGCGCGCTCGGCCCCACGCGCGCCAGTGGTCGTGGACGCCACGGACTGCCGCCCGGGTACGCCTGTGAGCACCGAAGACGCGAGCTCGCCCACGGCGTTCCGGCCGCTGCGTGAGTCGGTGGAGCAGTTCAAGCGCGACCAGATCCGCCGCGCCGTCTCGGCCCACGACGGAAACTGGGCCGCCGCCGCGCGCGCCTTGGGCATGCACCGAAGCAACCTGCACCACCTCGCGGAACGCCTCGGCGTACGCCAGAGCTGAGGGCACTTCACGTCAGGCCGAGCGCCTCGAGTGACTTCATGGTGAGGGTCGAGATGCCCACGCTTCCAAGCTCGCTCAGCAGGAACGGGCGCACGTTGTCGCGCGTCTCGGCCTTCGCGCCCGTCGCGTGGATGAGGGCGACCACGAGCTTGCGATGACTGAGCACGTGAATGAGCTCGGCGCGCTGCGCGCTCGGGCGAGCCGCGATCTGCACGGCATCCAGCGCACGCCGCGCGTCGGCGTCGATCACCTCGCCGAGCTCCGCGGTCGGCAACCCGAACAGACCCCCGAAGAGCGCCTCGCGACTCTTCACCAACCACACACGCCTCTGGACGCCGCGTCCGCTGGTGGCCGCGACGCTGACCAGGCGCTGCTCTCGTGGCGGCTTCTTGGCGCGCGCGACGGGCAGCTCGTCCACGCGACCCGCGGCCTTGGCCTGACACAGGCGCGCGACGAGGCACTCGCCGCAACGCGCGCCCCTGGTGTGCAGACGGTGGCGCCATGCTCCATCAGCGCCTGGTTCAGGTCGCCGGGGCGCTCGCCGACCACTAGCTCCGCGGCCGTGGCCCAGAGCGTGCGCTCCGTGTCGGCGCGTCCCAAAGGCGTGTCGATCAGGAAGAGGCGCGAGAGCACGCGCGCGACGTTGCCATCCACCAGCGGCTCTTCCTTGGCGAAGGCGATGGAGCCGATCGCGCCCGCCGTGTAGCGGCCCACACCGGGCAAGGAGCGTCGCGCCTCGGCGTCCTCGGGCACGCGTCCACCGTAGCGCGCGACCACCTCACGCACGCCCGCGTGGAGCAGCCTCGCGCGTCGGTAGTAGCCGAGCCCGCTCCAGGCCGAGAGCACCTCCTCCTCGTGCGCCTCGGCCAACGCGCTCGGCGTCGGAAAGCGCGCGAGGAAGCGCTCGTAGTAGGGGATCACCGTCTCCACTCGCGTCTGCTGCAGCATGATCTCCGACACCCAGATGGCGTAGGCGTCACGCGTCCGGCGCCACGGCATGTCGCGCGCGTGGGCGTCGAAGTGTGCGAGGAGCAGCCGTCGCAGCTGCTGTTTACGAGTCACAGGCGAACTCAACGATCGGCCAGGAGCTCCGAGTGCATGAACAGACCCCGCGCTTCGAAGGCCTCGCGAATCGGCGCGCGCTCCATGCGCAGACGCTTCATCGTGGTGGTGTAGCCGTGCTCGAGGATCGTCCTGCGCGCGGCGAAGTTCATCGGCGAGTGCATGAACATGGTGGCGTCGTCGGGCGCGGGCTCGAGCAAGAGCACGTTGAGGTCTGGATGATCCGCCCGATAGGCCGCCAGGCCCTGAGTGAGGCGCGCCTGCGAGGCCATGCGCGTGTTCTGGTTGTAGACCCAGAGCAGACCCTTGTCGCGCACGCGGTGGCGCGGACCATGACCCGTGGGCACGTCGCGCGCGCCCGTGTCGACGCGCACCGGGACCATCGCGTTGAGCATGACGACGAGGTCGCAGCCCAGCTCCACGGCGACGTCCACATGACCGCTCTCGCCCAGCCCCGCGGCGATGAAGTCACGATCGTTGATGCGAACGGGCGCGTAGAGCAGCGGCACCGCACAAGAGGCGGCGAGGGCGCGCGCGATCGGCACGTCGTCGATGGCGCCGATGCCAAAGATGGCGCGCTGACCGCGATCGAGATCGTTGGCCACGAGCATCAAGCGAGGCCGCACCTCGGCGAAGGTCTTGGGCAGACCGCGCCGCGTCAGGATCGAGTCGAGGAAGCGCTCGAGGGCCTCCACGGTGAAGAGCCCGGCAGGCAGCGAGTCCGTGAAGCGCTCGAGCTCGTACCAGACGTCGACGTCGAGCGGACGCGTGGTCACGCTGCCGACCAGCCGGCGCAGTGCGCCGAAGGCCGAGCCCCAGACACGCTTCAGTTCACGTCCGTCGAAACGCAGCAGGTGCTGTCGCTGCAGCGGGAAGAAGTCGTCCGCGGGATCGAGCAGCGCGCGATAGAGGCGCTGCGCCGGCAGACCACCCGCCAGCGCCGTCGCGACCACGGAGCCCGTGGAGGCGCCCACGTAGACGTCGAAGTCCGTGGCCCGGAATCCGTCGAACGCGTCCTCCAGAGCGGCCAGGCAGCCCACCTCGTACATGGCGCCGGTGATGCCTCCGCCACCGAGGCAGAGGCCCATGCGTCCTCGACTCGCGTCACTCATACGTCCTCCGAATCCGACATGCGAAAGAGAAGATAGAACGCGCCAAAAGCCACGAGCGTCGTGCTGACGACCCACGCCGGTGGCAGATGGTACACGTGCTCGCTGACGACGTTGAAGCCACGCAGCGGATAGACCTGCTCCGGCAAGAGCACGGGCACAGCGTTCACGGCGGCGTGCACGATCACGCTGGTCAGCGTGGATCCCGTGCGCAACACCACGAGCCCCAGCACCAGCCCAGCCAGGATGGCCGGGAACATGGCCGTGCCGTGGTGCAACGCGCCGAAGAGCAGCGCGCTCAGGACGAGGCCCGCGAGCGGACCGTGACGCGCGCTCAGGCCGCGGAGGATCAGACCGCGGAAGAGCAGCTCCTCGGTGACCGGCGCCACCAGGACCAGCGCGAAGACCAGGCCCGCGCCCCCGAGCAGACCGTGGGGGCTGAGCAGATCCCGACGGGCGAATTGCTCCGAGAGCGGCGTCGGCCAGATCTCGGAGAGCAGGTTGCCCAGCTCCGAGAGTGGGAATTGCAGGGCGACACCGGCGAGCAGCAGCAAGAGCGCCGCCGGCATGGGGACGCTGACCAGGGCGAGGTCCTCGCGAACGGGACCCGTGCCCTTGGCCAGGTAGAGGCCGAGCATGAGCACGAGCCCGAAACCCGCCGCCTGCGCGAGGCCGAGGTTGATCGGGTCGGCGGCGACCTGCGCCAGGGTCTGCGGATAGGCCACGTGCGTGGTCCACGAGCGCAGATGCGCGGCCAGGATCACCACGCCTTCGAGGGCGAGCCAGGCGGCGAAGGTCAGCCCAATGGCCAGGACGGCTCCAACCTGACGTGATCCGGTCGACGACACGGCGATGCGTTAGCACGCCTGGACGCTTCGCACAGCGCCCCACGCCCTCCGGCGCCTGCCCTTCGAGCGCCCATATGCGCCGAGGCCATCCTGTTGGTATCGTTCCGAACCGCGCGAGCGCGGCGGCCACCGAATGAAGCGAACCCTCCTGCTCATCGCGCTCTTCTCCACCGCTGCTTGCGGCGGCCCGAGCGTCCACCAGCGCGGCACAGCTCACGCGTCTACAGAACCCGTGCGCGTCACGGCGGAGGAGCTCTCGGAGCGGCTTCGCGCGTTCCACTCGATGGGTCTGAGCGATCCTGCGCGAACGGCGTTGAGGGCGGGCTTGCTCGGCTACTACGCCGCGGCCGCCACCCCGCTGATCGCTGCGGACGACTACGACGCCGTGGTTGGCCAGCTCGCGAGCATGTCGCACCTGCTGCTGCCCGCGGACGTCGCGCCCGAGCGCGTGCCGCCCGCCTTCGAGCAGGTGGCCCGCTACGTGGCCCGCATCGGCGCGCCCCGAGGAGACGAGGCGCGCGTGCTCTCGGCGCTCTATCTGCTGCGCTGCCTCCACCCCGAGGACGAGGCGCTGACAGCGCAGTATGCGGAAGTCGCAGCCTGGGGGCGCGACGCGCGCAGCCACGTGCCGAACCCGCTCGAACGCTATACGCGCCTGATCGACGTGTGGGACGAGCACGCGCAGCTCTCGCCCGCGCCCGAGGTGCTCGACACCCTCGCACGGCTGCACGTGGAGCGACGTGACGCCGTGGTCACGGCGTTTCAGCAGGATCCCGAAGGCATGATGCGCTCCATGAGCGCGCTGCCGAGCCAGCTGATGCGGCTCGCGCCGCTGGATGTGGCCGCGGTCTACCTGCAATACGGTCTCGTCGCCTCCGCGGTGCAGAAGGTTCACGCCATGGGCAGCGGCGACGAGACCGGCCTGCGCCTCGAGCAAGCGTTGAACCAGGCTCGCTCGACGGGTGACGACGGCGCAGACGCTTTGATCCAGCTCGCCCAGGCCTACCGAGAGCCGCGACCCCGAGTCGCCCTCGGCCTGTGCCGGCTCGGCCATCGACGCTTCGGTGATGATCCACGCTTCGCCGTCTGCCTCGCGGTCGTGGCCGGTGACGCGGACCGCTACGCCGACTCCGCGGCCTGGTACGCCGAGGCGATCCGCCTCGCGCCCGACGAGGCCTCCCTGTACGACGAGGCGCTCGAGAAGATCGGCGCCTTCATCGAGAACGGTCTCTTCGACTCCGATCCCGATCAGGCGCGCGCGCTCGCGCATCACGCCCGGCAGATCATCGAGGCGCGTCACGAGCGCTTCCCCAACTCGCCGCCGTCGGTCGAACCCTGGCAGCTCGACTACCTGATGGGCGTGCTCGAGACCCACGCGGGTCGTCCGGCACAGGCTCGCACACGTCTCGAGGCCAGCATCCAGGCGCATCGCGCGCCCGAGGCGATCCTCCAGCTCGGGCTCTTGGACGAGCGCACGGGCGATCTCGACTCGGCTCTGAGGCTCTATCGTGAAGCGCTCGATCTCACGCCTCAGCGAGCCGCGAGTGACGCGCTGAAGCGCGCCGAGATCCTCGAACATCTCGGAGACGTCTACCGCCAGCAGGGCGAAGCCTCGCAGGCGACGCGCATGTACCAGCAGGCGTTCGCCGCCTGGGACGGCGCCATCGGTTCGCTCCACGACGCGCCCCTGGCTCTGGCGCAGCTTCGTCGCGGCATCCTGCTCGCCAGGCTCGGTCGCGCGAACGACTCCAAGGCCGCCTTCACCGAGGCCATGGCCGCGGGTTCGAGCGTGCTCGAGGTCTACGCGACGCCGCTGATCTACCTCGTGTCCGGCGAGCCTGATGTCGACTTCGCGCTCGAGATCTACCATCGCGCCCTGCGCGACGCCTCGCTCGCGCCCGAGTGGCGCGTCTACCTCGGCCTCTGGGTCGCGGCGATCGCGGGGCGCGCACACGTAGCCGTGCCGGCCGAGGTGTCGGGCGAGCTCAACGACATGGCGCAGGGCGAGGGCTGGTACGCCAAGCTCGCGGGCTTCGGTGTGGGCGAGCTCGATTTCGATGAGCTGTGGCGCAGCGCCGACTCGGACGGAGAGCACGCGGAGGCCAACTTCTACGAAGGCGCGCGTCGACTCGCCGCAGGCGACACCGACGGTGGACGCTCCTTCCTCGAGCGCGTCGTCCAGTCGGGCATGGTCAGCTTCTTCGAATACCAGATGGCCCAGGCCCTGCTGCGCATCCAGTAGATCCGGGTTCACCGGATGCGCGGGGGTGACGTTCGGATGTCCCGTGCGCCGGGTGTATTGCACCGATTGGCAATCGCACTTACAATCCGTGCGTGATCACTCGGACCATCGAGGAGCACCTGCGCGAGGCTGCGACGCTCTATCCGGTGGTCACGGTCACTGGACCGCGCCAGAGCGGCAAGACCACCACCTGCCGCCGCGTGTTCGACGATCACGCGTACGTCAGCGTCGAGGCACCTGACCATCGGCGCTTCGCGACCGACGACCCGCGGGGCTTTCTCGCGCAGTTCGACGGCGGGGTCATCCTCGACGAGGTGCAGCACACCCCGGAGCTGCTCAGCTACATCCAACAGCGAGTCGATGACGATCCAACGCCGGGGCGCTTCGTGCTGACCGGCTCGCAGCACTTCGCCCTCAGCGATCAGATCGCCCAGTCCCTCGCAGGACGCACGGCCGTGCTGCACCTGCTCCCGCCAAGTCGTGAGGAGTTGCTGCGCTTCGACGATGCGCCGGAGACGCTGTGGGAGACGCTCTTCGCCGGCGCCTATCCGCGCATTCTCGACCGCGGGATCCCGCCTCGCCGCTGGCTGGCAGACTACGTGGCCACTTATGTCGAGCGGGACGTGCGTCAGCTGCTCCGAGTCAGTGAGCTCGGGACGTTCACTAGTTTCGTGCGCCTCGCCGCCGGGCGCACCTCGGCGGAGCTGAACCTCTCGGATCTCGGTGCCGATGTGGGCGTCAGCCACAACACGGCCAAAGCGTGGCTCTCCGTGCTCGAGACGAGTTTCCTCATCTTCCGCGCGCCCGCGTTGCACGCCAACTTCCGCAAGCGGTGGGTGAAGGCGCCGAAGATCCACTTCATCGACTCGGGCCTCGTCTGCTACCTACTCGGCATCGAGTCGGCCGCGCAGCTCGTGACTCACCCGCTGCGCGGCGCAGTGTTCGAGAGCTGGGTCGCTTCGGAGATCTTCAAGGCTCGCGTTCATCGAGGGCTCGAAGCGCGCATCAGTCACGTGCGGTTGACGCGTGGGCTCGAAGTCGACGTGGTAGTCGAGGCGGGTCCTCGGCTGATCGCGGTGGAGGCGAAGTCCGGCGCGACGACGAACGGGTCGTTCTTCAAACACCTCGCCGCCTTCACCGAGCAGATGCAGGCTCAGCCTGGCGTCACGGAGATCATCCGCCGCGTCGTGTATGGCGGAGACGAAACGCAGACGCGGAGCGCCGGCGAGCTGATCAGCTGGGCGGCTATCCAGAACGTCGACTGGTGAAGGTGCGCACGGTGCGAACAGGTCCCGAAATGGCGACTTCGGCCAACCTGATGCAGACTCGCGCCCGTGCATGGCGTCGTCTCCGCAGGAAATCCCTATACCGCTGAAGCCGCCGCCGAGGTGCTGCGCGCTGGCGGCAACGCCGTCGACGCCGTAGTCGCCGCTGCCCTCGCTTCCTTCGTCGCTGAGCCGCTGCTCGCGAGCGCAGGCGGCTCGGGCATGATGACCGTCGCGCTGCGGGACCAGGAGCCCGCGGTCGTCGACTTCTTCTCGGACACACCGGGCCGCGGTGGCGTGCCGGACGACCCCGACTTCGAGGGCGTGGTGGTGGACTTCGGCTCGGCCACGCAGACCTTCCACGTCGGACGTGGCTCGGCCGCCGTGCCCTTGGCGCTGCCTGGCTTGGCCCTCGCCGCCGCGCGCTTCGGGACGCTGCCGCTGAGCGATCTGGTCGAGCCCGCCGCGCGCATCGCTCGCCTCGGCATCCCCATGGCCGCCGAGACCTGCTGGGTCTTCGAGCTGCTCTGGCCGATCGTCGACCGCGACGCCGACACGCGCGCGCTCTACTCCGCCCACGGTGGCGTGCCGCAGCCGGGCGAGCTGCACATGAACCCGGCGCTGTCGGCTATCCTCACGGACTTCGGGCGCCTGGGCGAGACGCCTCCGCTCGTGCTCTCGCAGATGCTCGCGGCCTTCGGCCCCGCACAGGGTGGTCTGCTCTCACCCGCGGACGTCGAGGCGGCCAAGGTCCTCGTCCTGCCTCCACGCCGGATCCAGATCGGCGATTGGGAGGTCATCACCTCGCCCCGCGTCGGCGGCCGACTGCTCGGCGTGATCGTCGAGGCGCTCGCCGCCGGCAAGCCCGCGGCCACCGACGCCGAAGAGGCTGTGCGCATCGCACGCGCGTCGCTCGCCGGTCATCGCGCGCGCGAGGGCCACAACGAGCTCGGCAGCACGACGCACATCTCGGTCGTGGACTCCCACGGCGGCGCCTGCTCGGCCACGCTGACCAACGGCGAAGGCTGCGGCCATCTGATCCCCGGCACGGGCATCCAGATGAACAACTTCCTGGGCGAGGAAGACCTGAACCCCACCGGCTTCCACATCCACCCGCCGGGAACACTCCTGCCCTCCATGATCGCGCCCACCGTCGCGCTCTACCGCGGCGAGCCCGTGTTCGCGCTCGGCAGCGGCGGCAGCAACCGCATCCGCTCCGTCGTAGCCGAGGTGCTCTACCGCGTCGCCGTGCTCGGATCGGATCTCGACACCGCCGTCGGCGCGCCGCGCGTGCACGCTGAGGAGGGCCAGGTCTGGGTCGAGCTCGAAGGTCTCGAAGACCCCGAGGCCGTCGTCGCCGCGCTGCGCCGCGAGTTCGC
>Ga0100382_1001122_pt1 | contig 18454 bp, 21 predicted proteins | sample CryGeymeta201506_FD_81566 | JGI IMG/M metagenome (GOLD analysis project Ga0100382, IMG submission 81566) | Groundwater microbial communities from Crystal Geyser aquifers in Utah, USA - Crystal Geyser metaG 2015-06 | ecosystem: Environmental > Aquatic > Deep subsurface > Groundwater | place: USA...
ATAAATGTCGTTACTTGATATTTCTAAATCAGCCGTAGCATCCATAATTAATATTCCTGCGCCAGTCGTACTACCCTCATATCCTAAACTAGCGCTATAACCTACCCAAGAACAATCGCTAATTGTATTATTTTTAATAGTTCCTGTTATGCCTGCACCATTAGGCCAACCAATGGATGCCTTTTGGTATAACCCCAGTAGAAGAGTAAAGCAAGGAAACAATATTCTCCTCAATATGGACGGTGTGAGCAGCGTTAACCCTAATTCCTACTGGGCCAACGTTTTTAATTGCATTATTTAGAATTTTGACATCTACACTACTTACACCGCCATTATCTACATTAATACCATGTCCAAGATCATCACTGTTATTGGTATTTTGTATGGTGAATCCTGAAAGAGTAACTGTCCCACTACTCGCAGTTATCTTAACTAATCCTCCAGTGCTTGTCGCTCCACCGTCTATTGTAGTAGTTGTATATCCAGCACCCTGTAATGTTAATGGCTTGTTAATAAGAATCTGACTTTCATTATATGTTCCCGCCGCGACATTAATTATGTCGCTGGAGCTTGCTGCATTAATTGCAGCCTGAATAGTCGCGTATTTCACGAATGTAGTCTCATTTGTAACAGGATACTCTATGTCAAACTGAGTGAAATGACTAGTTGTAAAAGTAAGAGTTTTTGTGTCGTTGTCCCATGTTTTTACAATAGTTGGATAATCGTCAGTACCGGGTTGGATCACAGTGTCCGCATCGTTCTTAACTATCAAGTTGGGTATGGCGTTAAAATCATTAAGACCATACATATAAATCTTGGCTCCCGTTATCGCCATAGCAGTAGCCGTTGCTGAATCAAACTCTATATGCCCTGCTGACATATCCATCGCTGTACCTAGGCTTTGCAGGACATTTACAGTACCTTGGTCGCTCAAATTCAAAATTTTCTCAAAAACGATTTTACCTTGACCAGTTTTTTCAAAATACAAAGCACCTCCTAATTCTGTGTTTGAAGTTGCTGATGGGTTGTCTAGTTCCCCAATGTTGCTTTTTATATCCCCCTGACTACTAAGTGTACTGTCAATATATGATAAAAGCGGTGCTTTATCGGTCTCCCCTGCGTCATTAAACCAACCCTTAGTGGGACTAGAACAAACCTGCCATGTATCACCCGTATCTTGAGTTCGGCAAACACTTTGATCTTCTGCGACATTACCAATATTTTGACCATTGACAAAAGAGCTGTCTTTGTAAGAAACAACATCTTGAGATTCTGCATAGTTGTCTTTTAAAGTAATGGATTCTGAACCGGTGTTATTTAACCAACCGTCACCTCCAGATTTTTCGAAAGCCAAAATTCCATTAGCAGGAATTATTCCTGACAAGGTTTTAACGTTATTCATATTGTCAACCAAACTCCAATTTGTTAAATCAATTGCCCCAGCAGTTTTGTTATAAAGTTCCACCCATTCATTGCCGCTTGAGGGATCAAAAAGAAATTCATTGATAATTACTTGCGATGTAGTTTCATCAAAAGGCTCTCCGACATAAGTACCAAGTCCGGGATTTGTGATATTGCCGGAAATAACAAAAATCGTAAAATGGTCGAGGCTGGCTACGGAGACTGATGTGTCGGTTTTGGTAAGAGTATTGTCAACTATTTCTGCTGATCCAATATTTGACATTTCTTCAGCAAATTTTACTTCGACTGCTTTGCCTTTTGATGCTTCTGGAATAGGGAGGGAAAGATTGTAGGTAAAAGATCCATCCGCCATGTCCGAAGTTATATCGTATGCTTTATCGGATAATGAGCCTGTTTGTTAAATTTGTTCCGGAGTAAGGGTAATTTCCTCGATTTTTATGTTGCCTACAGGAGTCGGGAGTTTTGTGAATGTTAATTTAACCCCACTATTTTGAAGAGCAATATACTCTTTATTAATCTCAACTTTTTCAAAAGTCCAGGGTGAAGGAGTTGGGGTTGGAGTGGGTCCTGGAGTAACTATTGGTTCATTTGTTGGTGTTGGTGTTAATTCTGGAGTAGCAGTTGGAGTGGGGGTGACATCGGGAGTGATTTCTGGTGTGGGAGTGACTGTTTCAGTAGGAGTAGGCGTTACCTCGGGTGTTGGGATGACATCGGAAATGGTGGCTGACGAGGTGGAGTCTTCTGCGTAGACCGGTATGACCGATAGATGATAAATTGTTTGAAGGAGGAGACTAAACGAAAGAATAACAGAAAGTAGCTTCCTATGAATCTTTTTATTCATTAATATCGAGATGATCTCACTAATAACAAGTTATGTCAATATATGTAACATTAATTGTTACATTAATGACCCAATCTATTTTGATTTTATACCTTTTTTGGATAAGTGATGCTGAGAGTTGCGGAGTAGACTGGTTCGACGGGATTTTTTTGACCGTTGACCGGAATGGCCAACGCAAAACCAAGGGCATTGGCGATGGTGACGCCGATACGGGTGCCTGTGAAAGAACCTGGACCACAATTGACCTCAACCTCGGTGATATCTTCCTGCTTGAGATTTTCTTTTCCCAAACAGGAAAGGAGAAAACTAAAAACGTCTTGATTGCGAGGAGAGTCGACGCGATTCACAAATTCTTTGTCGCCCAGACGGACGATGACGCGGGTATTGTCGGTGGAGTCTAGATAAAGTTTCATTAAGTTCGGATGAAGCTATTAGAAATCAATGTTGGGATATGCACTAATCACTTTTTCCAATAAGTCGGGGTAGTCGAGCATTCTGAGAGCCTCAACAAATAACCTTTGGTCAGACATCTGGCCGTGGTGATGGGTGGCTTCAGGATTTAGGTCGGTGCGGAGGACCCCGTAGAGGTTTATTATTCCTCTTGGACCACCTTCGATCTTACTCAGATCTATACCCGCCGGTCCGGCAGTGTATTTTGCTTGACTGGTAAATACTTCAGACGTCACATCAGTCTGAGCTGCACGCTCTAGGGCACTCCGATAATCATCATTATTGATAATTCCTCCCAACTCTAGATAGCGCGAATAACTAATATTGTGACGGGAACCAGTTTCTACTTCAGGTAGTAATGACATATTTGTACCTCATTATATACTCGGGTATTGTCTAAAAAAGGCCGATATCAATTTCTCTTTCGTAAACGACTTTGGAGTCGGGACTGAGTTTCATTTCCTAATCTGGTATTTTGGAGTATTTGCTTATAATTTGTTTAGCAGATCTATCTATAGCAATGATTTTATTGTTCTTATATCTCTCTTCTATATATTTCTGCAGTTCAGAAACCGACATTCTTATATCCTGGCCGGACTTGGGGTCTATAAATACGATTTCTAATTCTTTACAGGTAACTTGTTCCAAATTAATAGATACAGCAATGTCTTCAAGTGATTTTAGAAAGTAGTGTTCAAGTGCAAAACTCATTAGATCCTCATATACTAACTCGTCGATCTTTAATATATCAGCCACAGCCTTTCTATAATTCCAGGCATCAATCTCTGATTCCATGTCAGCGCGCTGCACCTCGAGTAAGGCTATTATCCGATCCTCATCTGACTGGGCTTCTTTAAAAGCAATATATGAACTTTTTCCTTTTTCAGTATTTGTTTTATCTTCAGGACTCAATATGTGTCCGCATTCGTGAGCGAACGCGACTTTACCGAAAAGGCCGTATCTTTCAATGTTTTAGGGATCCAAATAATATCTTTACTTTTAGAAAATTCACCTCCTCCAAATGAATAGATTATTTTTGTTTCTTTTGGCAGGGCGTCGTTAAGCACAAGGTTTTCACTGGTTATCACCTTTAAAAGGCTCTCATCACCTGAGGCTGAAATATACAAAGGATGGTCGTCTATGTTGGGGTGGGCTTCAATGTAAGTTGTTATCAAATCCAAGACGGCGTCTGGTTCGGGAGAAGCTTTCTGATTTTCTTTTAATTGAAGTGATAATTCTGACAGATCTGTAGGCATTTATTTATTTTTTATGATTTTTATTTCACGTTCGTTTTCGGAGGTGGCGTGAAAAAATACATCGACACGTTTTTGAGGAAGGATGTCGACAAACTTATCCGGCCACTCAATGATTAAGAGGTTGGTAGGATCAGTCCAGATTTCTTCGACATCGAAGGCCTTTATCTCCTGGACCGAGTTGAGGCGATATAAATCAAGATGATACAGGGTTTTGATGACCGGATGACTGGTGATGGGATATTCCCTCATGATAATAAAGGTGGGCGAGACTAAACGTGGAATCTTGAAAAAAGAAGCAAAGCCTTGAGTAAAAGTGGTTTTCCCTGCAGCAAGATCGCCATACAAACAAATGGTCGCACCCTTATCCAATCCGGAGGCTAGGTGGGCAGCTATTTCTTGGGTTTCCTCGGTGGATGAACTAACAAAAAGCTGTTCCATGTTGGGAGTTTGATAATAGAAATAGAAGCTAAGACCAAACCAAGAGAGTCGATGCCGATATCACGAAGTCTGCCCGTGCGGTTTGGGATAAACAGCTGGTGGATCTCGTCGGAAAAGGAAAAAATGAGTGAATATAAAAAAGCTTTGGCAGGGCTTTTCTCTCCCACAGCCCGAAACATAAAGAACATGAGGACGGTATATTCAAAAACATGGGCGAGTTTCTTGGAGAGAAAATCTTCGGTGACCGTACCGTTCATCGGTAAATCCGACTTGGAGGACATCAGAAAAATGAGGAGCATCCAAAAGACGACCGGTAAATATCTAAGAATAAACTTCTTCATAGTAGGTATTCTAGTCGTTCCGGTGTCTAAAATACAGGACACCTCCGGCAAGTGAGGATATGATAACGCCAAAGATGAAAGTGTATTTTGTGGCAGAGTTATTGGTTATTGGTTCAGGGTTCAGAGTTGTTGGTTCGGGAGAGGGATTTATGACGGAAGAGGAAGTGGAGACACCGAGGATAGATGAGGGGGAAGAAGTTGGGGAGTTGTTGGTTGTCGGTTGTTGGTTCGAGGGAGATGGTTTGGGAGGTAATGTGGAAGTGGGTTTGGTTGGAGTGGGGGTCTTGGTTGGTGAAGTGGTTGGAGTTTGAGTGGAGGATGCAGTGGGGCCAGATGTCGGGATCAGGCTAAGTATCGGGCTGATCTCGTAGTCTTCACCCGGAGAAAAATGGTGTTGGTCGGACCAGTCCGAGTAACCTGCCTTGGTTAGTTTGGTAGTGTGCGGTCCAAGTTCACAAGAGACCTGTTTGTCGTTGTCGCAAAAACAGCCTTGGCAAAACTCCAGAGTTTCCCCGTCTTCGTGATGAGTATACAAATTATCAATATAGATTTTTACTCCGGTAAGTGGTTGATTATTTCCGTCTTTCGCCGGATTGATCTTATAAATAGAGTTAGCCGGTGTCGGTGATGGCGTTTGAGTCGGGGTGGTTGACTCGGTAACCGTGGGAGACGCTGTCGGATCGGGAGATAAAGTAGGAGTTGGTGTGGAAGTTGGGCAATAATCGGTAATTATTTCACCGTTCGTCGTCCCTTTGGTGTTGGCCAATAAACGATCGTAGATGTTTCCCCCGTCGGGGATCCTGGCTATGGATCCGTCCGTTCCCGGGAGACAAACTTCGCCTTCGTAACCATAACGGATAGTGTTGATCGGGTTTCCCAGGTTGTCCTTTAAATAGATCGTGTCCCGGTCGTTATTTAATCTTTGATACTTGAAAAAGACGTAATAGATACCCGACCCGAGAGTAGTTCCCGATGGAATGGTAAAAAAATCACCGGCTTCGTCCGCGACTATCCAGTCCGAGATATCAACGACCTCGGAAGAGTACAGCTCGATCCAGTCGGATCTATTCGGAGGGTTAACGGAAAACTCATTGATAACTACCTGGGCAAAAATTGTAGGGGGAAAGGCTAGATATAGCAAAAAAAGAAACAACACGGGTAGGATCTGTTTCACTTTATACCAACTATAACAGAATGGAGGGGTATATAAAGAAAAAGAACTCCTTGCGGAGCCTTTTTCCGATTTACTATTGCTAGTATCTCTGATCGAAAACTTGCGTTCTCGACTGTTTATAGTTATATTCCCTTGCAGGGTACATGTCAAGTGGCAGTCTTTTCCAATACAAGATGAGCCCCAAATGAGGTTTGACAGGGAACAAATCCGGCTTATAATACCGGTAGTTAAAGACCAGTGTGAGGCGAGATTTACAGTTAGGATAGGCCCGGCCAGTTTACCGGAAAACCGAGTCCGTTTCCGCCCACACGATCCGACAACTAGTACGCAGTGCGACTCTGCGCCCGGACTTTCGGCCCGATCCCGCCTTCCGGTGGGAGAAGTTGACAAAGAAGTACCGCGTTTGAACCGTATTATCGACTGGTTCAAAAAGGTGCCCTCCACTGGGGGGGTGAACTTCTGAAGTCAGCTGTCGAGCCTCTCGTGAAAACGAGAGGCTTATTTTTTGGGCTTATTGAACGTGAAGATAGAAACTGACTACCTCATCGGGATGTTCGATATAGACAATGTGAATGGTACTAGAACCACAGGCCTGCGAAGACTTAAACAAGGTTCCGTCGGCCGGAGCACGGATAACATCACTGCTAGTGGATACCATGTCATAGCCCGTGTGTTTACCACCGGAATATTTGTACCTCCAGGAATAGGGCGTACTCCCATAAAATTGAGTGAGGCGGACAGTGTCTTCCAACGGCCAAGACCAATTACCAGAGCCTACTTTAATATCTCCGCGATTATCCTGCTCGTCTTTGACTGTTTTGGCAGACAAATATTGGCCGGGGTTGGTCCATTCTCCTTTTTTTCTAATTTCAAAATGTAAATGTTTGCCGGTAGAACAGTTTGGATAGCCGGAATTACCTGTAAGTGCGATCGGGTCTCCCTTTTTTATTGGACCAACCTTGATACCGGAAACTAAAGCCTTTTCGATGGCTGCTTTTTCATCTAACGCTTGCTGCAATAATTGTTGGTATTTTTTTTCGTTGTTTTGGGTGTCTAGAAGCATGGCCTGTTTTTCTTTTAACAATTGGTTTTGAGATCTTTTTTGAGCCTCTAGTTTGTTTTTAAGTTTTTCAATTTCTTGTTGCTTGGTGACCTTAGTCTGTTTCCGGAGATCGTAATCTTTACGGGAATTTTCCAGCTCCTCGAGGATCATTTGATCCTTCGCCTTGACCGAATTTAGATATTTTAGTTTGGTGAAGTAATCACCGACTGAGTCCGTCGAAAAGATAAGATCCAGGGGAGTGACACGTGACCGACGGTAACTTTCCCGAACCCGAGCAAGATAAATCTTGGTCAACTCAGCCATGGATTGGTTTACAGTATCCAAAACTCCGCTTAAAACAGAGATTTCTTTTTCTAACGAGGCAATTTGGGAGATGGTCTGGTTTATCTGTCCCCGGATGAGATTAATTTTGGTATTGAAGACGGAAATTGCCTGCTTGTGAGTGGCTTCTTCATCACTCAGCATTTGAAGTTTCTGAGCGCAAACATCAATAGAGACGGCCGACCCATCACATTCGATAGCCCTGATTGTGCTTGCATGTAGAAGAAACAATAGAAAAAAAACGAAAGCTATCTTTCTCATCTTGATCTCTTGACAAATCTAGCGGCGGCAAAAAGGCTAGAGATGAGAGACAGAATTAAACCAAAAGCCAGTAAACCAACTAAGAGGAAAAGGTTGATCCAATAAGGTATGGGGAAAGAAATGACTCCTCCGAGTCTTGGTGCCAGAAAAGGTGTGGAATAAAGGAGAGCGATATAGCTAAGGGTCCAACCGAAGAATGCTCCCAATAAGCCGTAGATTAGAGATTCGGTAATATATGGCTTGATGATATAGAAATTTTGAGCTCCGAGAAGCTTAAGGGTGCTAATCTCTGTCCGTCGGCCAGAGATTTTCATGGAAATAATAATCATAACAGTCAAAATACAGACAACTGTCAGAGCAATAATGAGTATCAGTCCGGCACCACGAATAGCGTTGGTCCATTTGGTGAGCTCAGAAATGACGTCCTGGGGAAAATCAATCTCCTTTTTCCCCTGAGGTGTAGCACTGACGATGTCCGATTTTCCCAGGATAGAAACAATGGTGTTGAAGGCGCTAGGATCGGAAGCTGTGATCTCGACACTGGCCGGAAGGATGTCGGCAGTGACAATACCCCAGTCCGTAACTGTTCCCAATAATACAGGGTCGTTACCGACGCTTTTTTTGTAAATCTCCAAAGCATCTGTCTTGCTGATGTAAATTGCATTTTTGACACCCTGAGTAGAAGTCATGTTGCTAATTAGACCGGCTACCTGGTCCGTAGTGTGGTCGTCTTTGAGATAGGCAATGATTTGTGGTTTGGTTTCGAAATTTAGAAGAATAATATGAGAAGCGAAGGTTACTAAACTAAAAATACCCACCACAAAAAGAGTCAAGCTAATAATAAAAACGGCAGACAGTGCTTGAAAGGGCGCGCGACGGATATTTTTGAGGGCAGTGTTCATAGGATATTTATCGTTTTACATTTAACATTTTATATTTCCTTGTGTGGAGTGTGATCTCTCGACTTCGCTCGAGATGACGAGGCGGTTTTGGTATGCCCAATTTTTTGTTCTGATTTGACGGGGGGTTTGCCCTCCTTGCCGGCGGGCAGGCCATCGACATCTGAAATTATCTTACCCTTTTCTAGGTGAATGTTACGATCCGGATTTAGACTGATCAGGGTAACATCGTGAGTAGCCAAGATCACGGTGGTACCATCATCGTTAATTTTTTTGAGAAGATTAAAGATTTCGATGGAAGTATCTTTGTCGAGGTTGCCTGTGGGTTCATCGGCGAATAGAATGGCCGGCTCGCAAGCGATGGCTCGGGCGATGGCGGCTCGCTGAACTTCGCCACCGGATAGTTGACCGGGAAATAAATGTTCCTTACCGGGTATACCAACCATTTTGAGTAATTCTGTAATCTTTTCCTGAATTTTTTTGCGGTTGTATCCGCCAATCTCCAAGGCGATGGTGATATTTTCACCGATGGTTTTATCCGGAATTATTTTGTAGTCTTGAAAAACGAATCCTACTTTTCTCCGGATCATGGGGATATTTTTCGATTTTATCAGATTCAGATCTTCACCATCGATAACTATTTTTCCTTTAGTGGGAAGAAGGTCACGAATGAGTAAACGCCCTAGAGTGGTTTTACCGGCTCCTGATTTACCGGTGATGACGACAAATTCTCCGGGTGAGACGGAAAAATTTACGTCATTCAGAACGACATCACCGTTCGGATATGATTTGGTGATGTGAGAAAAATCAATCAAGGTTGTATTCGTACGGCTAATTATTAATTATAACTGTCGATGTGGAGTGAGATTACTTCGGCTCGGGTACGAGACTCGCAATGACAGAGGCTTACTTTGGTAATGGCATGTTTAGGTTTTCAACCTTGACGCGACCGACATCCATAAGCCAACTAGCCTTTTGGCCTTTGAAAGTTTCTCCCCAAACGGTAATCTGGTGGCCCACCAAGATATCCAGATCTATAACCGAGCTGGTCATGTAGACTGTTTGAGAAGGACCGCCGGGGCGGACCAACTTGTGTGTACCCTCCCCATTAAGACCACCTTTGTCTAAGACGCCAGTGGCTGTAGTGTTAAAGGCTTTTTCGTCAGCAGAGCCGTAGATATCGCCGACCTTGACTCCAGATAGAGGAACTTCGGCTTGAATGTTTTTCAGATCTCCAGATGTTCCTCCGGCCGACTTTCCGAATGCGGAAGTTTTTAGTGTGGCTCCAGTGTAAAAGCCAATAACGGCAACAAAAACAAAAATAATGGCTGTAACAATGTTTGGTTTAGTGATCATGCTTTTGTTAATTATTTTTGGCTGGTAGACTTGTGGATCGTCTGCCTTCGAGATAACTGGGTCCATTCGGTCTAGATCGATTGTCTTTATTTCCATGACTTATCTTATCAAATTAATTGGAACTTATTTATATAGATTGCCACGCTACGCTCGCAATGACGGGTGGGGGGGGAGATGGCCACGTCGTATTGCGGGTTTAATAAATCAAACTCCTACTCCTCATAATAATTGGTTTTTAAGAAGCGAAGTGTTTTAACTCGGACTCGATAAAGCCATCCAGGTTGCCATCGAGCACTGAATCCGGATTGGTCTCTTCGTACTCGGTCCGTAGATCTTTAACTAGTTTGTAAGGATGAAGCACGTAAGATCTGATTTGATGTCCCCAGCTGGCGATAGTGGCACTGCCCTTGATTTTGTTTAACTCTTCTTGTCTCTTGGCTTCCTGAATCTCCCAAAGTTTCGACTTAAGAATTTGCATGGCAATTTTTCTGTTTGCGTCCTGATAACGCTGAGTCTGACATTCAACTACGATTCCTGAAGGGACGTGCTTGATACGAACAGCCGTACTGACCTTATTAACGTTTTGTCCCCCAGCACCGCTGGAACGGCTGGCTTCGAACTCGATGTCTTCGTCACGGATCTCAACCTTAGCTTCTTCGGGCAAAAGAGGGGTGATCTCGACTCCGGCAAAAGAAGTTTGACGGAGTTTGTCGGCATTAAACGGAGACTGACGAACTAAGCGATGAGTTCCCTTTTCGTTTTTTAGATATCCATAGGCGAAACGCCCGTGAATGATATAAGAAACCGATTTGATTCCTGTTTCTTCGCCCGGCAAATACTCAATCGTTTCATAGCTCCACCCTCGCTTCTCAAAGAACCGAGTATACATTCGGCTAAGCATGCTGGCCCAGTCCATAGCTTCGGTACCACCTTGCCCGGCCTTGATGGAGAAAACTGCCTCTGACGAATCGTATGGACCAGACAGAAAAGTCACTAGCTCGATCTTTTCCACACTACTCAACAAGGTTCGATAGAGAATCTTGATTTCTTGGTCCAAACTTTCATCTGCCGAATCTTTAGACATCTCGATAAGCTCTTTGAGATTACGAAGGTCCGTGATTAGTTTTTCGACCGTATTGATCGTTTCCCTAATACTGGCCATACCAGACATAACCGACTTGGCGTGGTATTCATCAGACCAAAGTTCCGGTTGACCGGATTCGAAAGTGAGCTTTTCCAAATCCCGGCGTAATTCCGGTAAATTGAGCTTAGCCACGATATCGTTAATTCTCTTTTTTAGATCGAGGATATTAATTTGGTTTTCGTTCGCCATGATTGAATTTTATCCTAAATATCTATTACGAGTTTCTCAATCCCGATCTGGTGAGGAACATCCAGGTATTTAGGGATTGATCCAACCAATGGCACCGGCAATGGCGGAACCTATTCCAGGGGCAATCCAAAGCATTGGCTGGTGCTGATCTAACAATTTATTCTCGATCATATAACGCCAACGATTTAGAGTGGTAGCCGAACTACCATTTGAATAGCCAGCCTTATCCATCAAAAATGGTAATTCCGGCTTATCTAAATAGCGATTAGGGTTTCGGTAAAGTAATTTGGCAATGCGATCTACGACAGGTTTACTAGCTGGGTGCATAATAATGTTTTTACCTTTTAACTGGTTCAATAAATTCTTGTTGCCCCATTCATCGACTAGTTCAGTTATTACTTTAGTTGTTTTGTCGCCGAAGAAAAAACCTGTAGCCATACCATCCATATATACAGCAGATCCATTATCCGGAGTGGGTATTTTGAGAAACGCACCCTCAGAAGAAAAATTAAAAATTTCATCACCATGATTCGGAAATTCGTAGTAGTTTGGAATGGGAACTCGAGAGCTTGAAAATTCGTCAAAATCGTACATACTCTTTAACTGAATAACTCCTCCATCTGGTTGAACGACAATCTTTTTGGTATCTAGAACAAATTTTGAGGGTTCAAAGGCCATGAAAGTATTGGCATCCCCAAAAATACTTGGGAAAGTTATGGTTTCCGGAGACAAAAATTGATTTTTATCCAGCAATAAACTTAGCGGTTCTAAAGCTCCGATAACGATTCTGGCGTCATGTAGTGAAGGATCAGACAAACAATCTATAAAAGCACCCACAGCTCCGGCACACGCATAGCGATAAGAACGAGATGTTACACTATTTTCGGAAATACCCATTTTGTGCAAAATCGCTTTATTGATAGTAGTGGGTAAAAAAGCTGAAGTATCTAAAAATAAATCGAACCCATCTTCCCAACCTTTAGCCTTGAGAGTTTTGGCTAATAAAATGGACCCAATTTCAGTCACCCTTTCGAGTGCTCTGGGGATATCAACCTCACGACCCGGAAGATTGGAAAAGTATCGAGTGGTAAATCCAGTTGCTGTGATGGCTCTTTTTACAGCATCGACCTTTGATTCATCCAAACCAAGTGATAGCGCAAGATTTAACAAATCTTGATTTTGAATTGGTTCGGCAAAAGGATGACCTACTATAGTAAGGGCCTCGCCATAGTGAGTAGGTTCTCCAATCTCACTTTTATATTTTTCTAACTCTGGACTATATAAATCGCGTTCCCTATTTATTCTGAACATTAATCAGTTTACAACTTTTTGAATCTACCTAAAGCTAATTCTTTGGTTTAGAATACATTAATGCGTGTGATTTTGAGGATCAAGAGATATTGGTGGCTAATGCTTCTCGGTTTGTTGGTCGGTGGTGGTTTTATGTGGTGGCGAAACAACCAAGTGAAGGAACTGAAAACCAATACTTACACGGTGAAAAAGCAAGACATTACCGAAACTCTTTCACTTTCCGGAGAGATTGATGCCAAAGAAAAGGCCGACCTTAAATTTCAAACTTCCGGACTATTGTCCTGGGTAGGTGTGAAAGAGGGAGATAGAGTCAAAAAATATCAGGCCCTGGCTTCGCTAGACAAGAGAGAGCTAACCAATAGTCTGAACCAATATATGAACTTATTTATGAAAGAGAGATGGGATTTTGAACAGGGAGTAGACGATCACAAAGACTGGCAGACAAGAGGAATGACAGATGCGGCACGAGACGCGGTCAAAAGAACACTGGACAAAAATCAGTTTGACCTAAACAACGCGGTACTGGCCTTTGAGGCAAAGAGCTTGGCCATCAAATTTGCTACCATTTTCTCCCCCTTCGCCGGTATTGTGACTAAGGTAGATGTCCCACAACCAGGGACAAATATAACCCCAGCAGGTGCTGTCTTTAGTATTGTGAATCCGGACAGTCTCTACTTCTCGGCTACTGCTGACCAGACAGAGGTTCCTTCTCTCCAAGCGGGAATGACAGGAATTGTGGTGCTGGATTCTTTTCCGGAGCAAGAATTTAATGTCTTGGTAGAAAGAGTCGGTTTTATGCCAAAGACGGGTGAATCTGGGACAGTTTATGAACTAATTATTAATTTCGATCCCGGAGAATCAAGAGAGGCAATTAAAATTGGTATGACGGGTGACCTCAGCTTTGTTTTGAAAGAAAAAAAGGGTGTATTGGCCATCCCAGAGGCATATATCCAAAAAAAGAATGGTAATTTATTCGTGACTAAATTAATTCAGAGCCAACAGGAAATAACCAAGATTGTTTCGGGGGACACAATCGAAGGAATGGTGGAGATAAAAGAAGGACTAAATGAAAACGACGTCATCTATAATCAGCCTTAAGAATGTCTTCAAAGAGTATCTACTGGGAGATGGCTCGGTATTTTTAGCTCTGAAGAATATCAATTTAGAAATTCACCAAGGAGAGTTCTCCGCCATCATCGGACCTTCAGGCTCTGGCAAATCAACTTTGATGCATATGGTGGGACTGCTCGACAAACCCAGCCGTGGTGAAATTATCGTAAATGGAAAAGACATCTCGGGACTAGATGATAACCAAACTTCAACACTTCGTAATTCTTATGTTGGATTTGTTTTCCAGCAATTTAATTTATTAAATAAATTAACTATTAAAGAAAATATTCTCCTGCCGGCGACGTACAGCCGAATCAAACCGGACTTCGATGCGGAAGAACGAGCAGAAATGCTGATGGAGAAATTTGGTATTCTTTCTAAAAAGGATTCCTTTCCAAATAGAATTTCCGGAGGACAACAGCAAAGGGTAGCCGTGGCTAGAGCCCTCATTATGAAACCACAACTGGTATTGGCTGATGAGCCGACTGGAAATTTGGATCACAAAACCGGTAATGAGATTATTGACTTGTTTGAACAGCTAAACACTAACGAGGGCATTACCATTGTCATGGTGACTCATGAAATGGAGATTGCCGAAAGAACTCGAAGACAAATTCGGGTACTAGACGGTGAAATAACCAGTGATAAAAAAAGATGAAAATAAACGGTACCTACCAATTGTTGTCCTCTGCCCTGGCCGACTTCAAAAGAGACAAGGTCAGAACTGGCCTCACCTCACTTGGGATCATGATTGGAGTACTATCGGTAGTCATGCTGATCGCCTTGGGTCTGGGACTAAAAAATTATATTCAGCAACAGTTTGAAAACTTAGGCGCTAATCTGGTAATGATTTTGCCCGGTTCTGGATTTTCCGGTGGAGGCCCTGCCGGTTTAGCCGGGGGAACGGAGTTTGACGAAAAAGATATTCGGAGTATACAAAAAATTGATAATCTGAAATATGTGGTTCCGGTATACTTCCGCTCTATCACGATCTCAAGTGCCAACGAAGAAAAGACCGGTTATGTGATGGGCGCCAATGAACAGATATTTGAACTAATGAACGTGAACACGGTCGCCGGAAAACTTTGGACTAAAACGGACCTAGGTAACAGGGCGAAGGTGGCAGTCCTTGGTTTCACCAAAGCAGAAGAGCTTTATGGCAAGGCAGAAGACGCCTTGGGTAAGACAATTCGAATTGAGTCAATGAGGCTGAAAGTAGTAGGTATCGCCAAGAAAACCGGTGACCGAGAACAAGATAATGCGGCTTTTATACCGTACACCACCACCTTTGGTTCCATGAATCCCAAGAAAACATTTTGGGCGATATATTTGGGAATACCTGAAGAAAAATATGTGGCCGGAGTCAAAGAAGATGTGGAAAAAACCTTAACTAAACGTTATGACAAAGATAAGTTTTCGGTAACAGAGCAGTCCGAGATTCTGTCGACAGTAAATCAGATCTTCGGCATCATTAACTTAGTCTTAATTGCCATTGGATCTATTTCTTTGATCGTTGGCGGAATTGGGATTATGAACATTATGTATGCCACGGTCACGGAGAGAACTAGGGAAGTAGGTATCCGAAGGGCACTGGGGGCAACCAAGAAAGATATCTTGTTCCAGTTTTTGACCGAGTCTACACTGTTGTCTTTATTCGGAGGGGTAGTTGGTCTTTTTTTGGCAATAGGTATCGTGGCAATTGTCCGGAATTGGTTCCCGGTGGCCATTAATTTGTTCGCGGTAATTTTAGCCTTGGGTGTATCAAGCGGAATTGGGATATTTTTTGGAGTTTTTCCGGCCAAGAAAGCTGCCGACCTCTCTCCCATGGAAGCGATCAGATACGAATAAATATTATATATTCTCGGTATGAAAGAAAAACTGAGGATAAAAAGCGACGAGTTATCGGAAGGGACAGCGGAAAGTATTAGACTGATCCAGACAGAAATTGAGAAGATCGTTTCCGAAGATATCAAAGAATTTACCTATCTGGCTTTTGCGGAAGTGGATCCAAAATTTTGGACCAGTGCGGCCAGCTCTTCCGGGAAGTATCACCCACCGGAAGATAACGGTGAGGGCGGTCTCGTCCGTCACGTGGTCAAAGGAGTGGCGGTAGTGGAGGAGTTCGGCCGGAGAGCCAAGTTCAGTCCGCGGGAAATGGATATGGCGATCAGTGCTTTCTTATTACACGACGTGTGCAAAGACGGTATTGTCTGGACTTCGGGGAAAACCGACTATACCCATGGACTGATCGCGGCCAAGTGGCTCACGAAATTTGAGCTGGCCGACGTCATGGCGAAGGAGCAGATATTGAATGCGGTCCGCTACCATATGGCACCGTGGTGTTATGCCGTGAGTCCTTTTGAAGACAGGCAGTATACGAAAGACGAAATGAATCTGAATCTTTCCGAGTTAACCCGGGCCATGTATCCGAGCAGAGTGGAGAAAGCCATTCAGGAAGCCGACCACTGGTCTTCCCGACAGTCGATGTCTTACTTCCCCGGAGTCGCGGTGGAGATACGTCACGACCGACCCGACGAGATTAAATAGTCAGGCCTTTGGCGGTGGTGATGTTTTGAAGGTTGGGGCCTTGCTTGTTGTCCCCCGGAACTTCAAGGATGAGAGGTAAGTGAACCAGTTCTTTTTGGTTCACGAATAATTTCAACCCTTCCAGGCCTATTTTGCCTTCACCAAGGTTGGCGTGTAAGTCGCGATGAGATCCCAGGTCGGAAGCACAATCATTTAGGTGGAGGCAGACCAGACGGTTTAATAAATTAAATTCCTTCACATCGGAAATAAATTTCTTCACCGACTCCGGACTCCGCAAATCTATTCCCGAGGCAAATAAGTGAGCCGTATCGAGACAGATCTTCAGACGGGGATTGGCCACTGCATTTATTAAAAAGGAAAGTTCGGTAAGCGACCCAATTTTGCCGTTTTGACCGGCGGCGTTTTCCAAAATCAGATCACAATTCTCGGTCAGGGCCAGTACCCTTTGGATAGCGGCCACCAGTTGATCCTTGACGGATTCGAAACCGGCTCCGAGGTGTGAACCGATGTGGATGATGACGCCGGCGGAGTGTATCCGGGCACCGTTTTGAATATCCATAATTAGAGAGTTGAGAGACTTCTCAAAAAGGACTGGATCCCCGGAGGCTAAGTTTAGTAAATAGAGAGCGTGAATAAACACCGGTCCAAGATGATTTTCCCGGATACCCGACAAAAAGGCGCTCACTTCCGCATCGGAAAATGGTTTACGGAACCAAAGCCGGGGTGAGCCGGCAAATATTTGCATACCGGTGCCGTCTATTTTGAGGGTGTTGGAGATAGCATTTGGTAGTCCCCCCGCGATAGAAACATGACCACCGATGGAGCGCATTACTTTTCGACGATGTCGATGCTACTTATGGTAATGTCCGTCGCCGGCTTGTCGTCGGTCGATATCGGAGTGGTAGCTATTTTATCCAGTACCGCAAGACTAGCCGAGTCGGAGGCATCGATACGACCGAAGATGGTATAGAGTTTGGGCAAAGGATAATCTTGATGGACGATAAAGAACTGACTGCCATTCGTATTCTTACCGGCATTGGCCATAGCCAGAGTGCCTCTTAGATATTCGTCCGTGACGGGTTCGTCGGCAAAAGTGTATCCGGGCCCTCCCCTACCGGTACCGAGAGGATCTCCTCCCTGGATCATAAAATCCTCAATAACCCGGTGAAAAATAACATTTTGATAGAGTGGTTTTCCACTGACCAGTTTTCCGGTTTTGGGATCTGTCCAATCTTTGGTACCTTTTGCCAGGCCGATAAAATTGGCGACGGTGTTGGGTGCTTTGTCCGGAAATAAATTAATTTTCATATCTCCGACGGAGGTGTGAAGGGTGGCGACGATTTTTTGGGGCATAGATGTTGGGGTTAGCATTGGAGTATTAATAATGGTTGGTGACGGAGTAACGATGGATATTTTGGGATCCGATAATTGAATGGAGGTCGGTGCCGGTTTGGCCCATGGATTTAATTGGCAGCCGGAAAGAAATAGCGAGAATAATAATAGCGGGATAAGTTTCTTCATAGTGACTTATTATATCGAAAAATCGGTGAGGCCGAAGTTGATCTTTTCGATGATTTTTTCCGCTTGACGTTTCCTGATGGGAAGATTGTGATAGACGGAAATTTTCAGAGACTGATCCGCATGGTCCAAAGCCATATCCTTTTTACCCTCGAGGGCATAGATCTTGGCCAAACCATTGAGCGCCCCTGTCTCCCAGGTGCGGATGATAGAGTTTTTCATGTCCCCGGTACGGATGTCGGCCAGGGCTTCGTTGATGGTGGCGATACCTTTTTGCTTTTCGCCCAACAAATATTGAATGCCTCCGATGTGCGCTTTGAGCCTGCCTTTTTCGGGAGCTTCCGCCGTAGATACGGCCAGAGATTTTTCAAAATATGGTAAGGCTTCTCCCGTTTCCCCATTGGTAAGAAGAGCGTCTCCATAAACGCTGTAAGCGATGGAGATGGTCCGGCCGTCCAATTTTTCTTTGTGGGCTTCGGCGATTTCCAGAGCTTCTTTGGCGAAAGAGACAACAAGATAGTGGTAGACGGGACTGTCAATTGTCGTCAGGAGATTTTTGTAAATAAGACTTTGACCCCCGAGACAATGGATAAGACCCACCGGATCATCGGAGCGGACGAGGTCTATGAGGCACTCCGTATAGGCCTTCGCCGACTCACCGTATTTTTCGGCCTCTCTTAAATCGTTTGCGACAGCCAGTCTTTTTTCCATGATGTTATTCATGAGTCTATGATAACATGAGTCTAGTATGCAGATGCCTATAGCTGTTGGGGTCATAGTTGCAATTATTTTTTTGGTGGCTTTTTCGGAATG
>Ga0100382_1001131_pt1 | contig 18330 bp, 19 predicted proteins | sample CryGeymeta201506_FD_81566 | JGI IMG/M metagenome (GOLD analysis project Ga0100382, IMG submission 81566) | Groundwater microbial communities from Crystal Geyser aquifers in Utah, USA - Crystal Geyser metaG 2015-06 | ecosystem: Environmental > Aquatic > Deep subsurface > Groundwater | place: USA...
AAAACAACGAAAAAAAGAGTGAGGGAAGGAGCAGAGGGGACAGAGGGGGGGGGGGGGGGGGGGGGGGGGGGGGAGGAGGAGGAGTAGGAGGAGTGGGGAAAGTTACTTGTAGAGTAGCTTCATGCGCGCATTACGAGACGAATCCTTCCAGGGTGGCAATTTTCCTTCCATGTGACGGCAGCTGCTCATCTCGGCCTTTGTAATGAGTTCTAGTACAAAATACGCAAAAAACATAATAAAACCAGTAGAGTACGGGTGTGCGTGTCAGAAAGCAATGTGAAGAAGATAAAAAAGAAGGAGGATGCCTGACTGAGCTTCATGCATTTCTTGCATACGAGACCTATGCGCACAATATTGAAGAAAAGCGATCCATCCTCATCCTTAGCGTTCAAGAGAGCCGAGAACCAGTTCATTTCCGTGAGTGGCGTAGATATACAGATGAGTGCCGCGGTTTGCATGCCCAGTAGCGGCACAATGGTTTCGAAGAAGAGACCCTTGTTGACATATGCTGCCTCGTCCACAATGATGAGATCGCCTCCACATCCTTTGGTGGTCTAAAATCACAGTGAGTATATCGGTCGGGGGGGGGCGGTGGGGGGGTAGGGCAATTGAGAAAAATACAAAATCGAAAAAAGAAAAGCAAGAAAAAACAAAAAAAAGCGCAGGGTGTGGGGGCAAAGAATATGTCATGGCATGGTATGGCATGACATTGGGCTGTGAGACTGGACCTAAAAATATGAGTATGAATTAAAAGGATTGACTGTGTCCTGTGATCTTATATACAAAGTATCTCCTCTTTGTTTTTTAATATTTTCATTATTGGATGATAAATGTTTTTTACTGATTTATTATAAATTGGGAACTTACCACTGTTGGATGTTATTTGGACGGACCTTGGTGTTGAAGCATGGCCGCATAAAAAGGCAGCGGTGCACACCCGTGGACGTTGGTAAATGCCAGCTTGGACGACAGCGTGCCCTCCTCGATGGCATCATCAACGAGCGTACCAAACGTAATGGGGTCCTCCTCCACAAGCTGTTGCACCGGGTAGCAAACAAGTCCTCCTGCCTCCTGCTGTGCCATGGCCTTCTTGAGGATGCCATCCACAACACCTATCATATCGCTGAGCGTAAAGTCTGCGTGTGGGAGCCACGGGTTGACCCGACCGTTCTGGTGGTGTTCTTGAAAGTCGACGAGGAGAAGCATGGCCAGATAACGCTTTACCTCATAGTATGAGCAGAGGCGGCCCTGCTCGCGTGCGGGTCCCAACACATCGCGCAGTGCTGGTGGCGTGTTGGCACGCCGGGCCTCGGTAAATTTGACAATGCTGTGACGTAGTAGCATCTTGTGCGTCAGCGGGTTGAATTGATCCTCAAAATTCGTTGGTGCCAGGAGTGCCAGCAGAATAGCAAGACGTGGCTTTAAGAGAGCCTCAAGCATTTTCTCTGTCTTCTTTTTCTCCTTTTCCTTCTCCTTTTCCGGTGAATTCTTCTTCTTTTTCTTCTTTTTATTCTTCTGCTTTGCATTCTTCGAATTCCGATGTGTCCTTTTTAGGCGTCCTTGTTTAAGGGCATGTGCCAAACGAAGACGTCTATTGTGCTCCTGATGCACCTGATGCTTATAATCGTCGCAGCAAAAGCCCTCGGCCACAAATCCATTGGAAATCAGGCAGAGGAGCGGGATGCGCTCAGGCTTCTCTTCGTAGGTACGCCATGGGAAGCGTGGTATGCTACTAGCATCTTTATCTTGCTGCACAACAGGCATGCCGTAATGACTGGTTGCAAGACCATCATCGCTGGATCGGTAGGTCGTTAGCCATGGGCTGCCGATATTGTCTGTCGAAAAGAGTACCGCGAGGGCGTCGAGTGCCCATTGGCATTTCTCTAGAATCTTGTCGATTATTGCGTCATCATCATCATCGTGACATCCGAGGAAGCGGACAAGCCAGTCCGCCAGCCATCGTGCCAACAGTATGTCACTACACATGCCCTCTGAATTGCGTTGTGCGATTGGATTTAAAACGTCGGTCCATTGCTGGTAGATGGTCGCCTGGGCATAATCGACTAGTAGCAGGCCAACATGCGGCTGGTCGAGATTCGGGACAAGGATAAAGTCGATGGGCACGATACTTAACGCGTGGTGCTGCTGCCATTGTTGCTGCGCCAGGAGTGACGCCACGTGGCAGAGATACGTGTAAGGCCAGGAATGAGGGCTGAAATGATCCAGCAGCCATGCGGGCGCCGAACCAAGATTATATATGCGGTCCATGTGGCGTTCGCTGCGCGCCATAAAGGGGTCTGGTTTGTAAGGTCCAATCGTATTCGACTTGCACCAGAGGTCTGGATTAAATGACCAGACTTTCTTCTCGTAGTTCGAAAAAACAATGCCTTCGGTGGCACGTTCTGCAACGGCATCCGCCAGCAACATCAGTGGCCACATCACGTCTGGCAGTTGCACCATACTGGCGCAGGCCTTGACATGATGGCTGTCCCAGCCGAGTATCTCTTTGTACGGTGGTTGGCTCAGTGCCAGGAAGTGTCGCTCCAACAGTCGGCTCTGCAATAGGTACTCGTTACCAATGGTGTCACGAAGTGCCGTAAACGAGGCCTGGACGGCCAGAAGACGTGCGAGACGCCATGTAATGTAATCCTCGAGCGATTGTGTGGCTTGACGCAGCATGGCACGCTTCATCAGCATGCCTTCTGTGTGGCTCTGAATGATCCAATCCTTCTTCTCCATAAGCAGCGGACCCATAATATGCATGTGCTGTTTGTAATCGGCCTGATCGCGCATCAGACGCCCCAAAGGTGCCGCCTCGTAAGCCAGCGGGAGAACGGGTTCTGGCAGGTGCTCGAGCAACATGCCGGGCACGTCACGACACAGCGCGTCCATCCTTTTTTTTGTTGTGCCTCAAATAGGATGCCCCTGGCTGCTTATTTTGGTACCAGCAAAAAAGATTTAGTTATGGCTGGTTTCCGGAGACGAAAAATGAATCCTCTCAATGCCCTATGTTTCGTGTGGGTTTGTTCAGAAAAAAAGTAGTTTATTTTGGTCTGTAATCATAAGAATATCTAATTGACGGAACACTCTATATTTTGGGAAAAGAGAAGCATGAGGAGCAGAGGAGAGAGTGGAGGGGGGAGGGGAGAGAGAAAAAAACATGCAGAAGAAAAAAGGGGGGCCGCCACATTGAGGAACGTCTTTGTTTTACTTTCTATGCTGGCGATCGCGTAGTTGCTGTCTGCGAATAACAGCTTGGCGCAGTTTGGGGTCACGAGCGATGCGACCACCACGGCGTTTCTTCTTGTTGTTGTTGTTGTTGTTGTTGTTGTTGTTGTTGTTGTCATTGGAAGGGGAATATGGACGACGGGAAGCAACTGAGGAAGAGGAGGAGGAAGAGGAAGAGAAAACGGAAGAGGCAGAGGACGACGAAGAGGGATGCTGGGATCGACGTCGTGGAGGTGGCGGTTTGAAGGCATGGCGCTGGGGCCTGGGCATGCGGAGCAGTGGGCGCGGATCGAACCGGACCCGTGGTTGGGAGCGCGGGTCGCGACGGCGACCCCCAGACGAGGAAGCTCGGGCGGCGGAGGAGGAGGTAGTGGAATAAGAGGATAAAGGAGCTACAGAGTCCGAGCAAGAGCGGCCGCCGCGATGACGGCTGTTGTTGTTCCTGTCATCACCACGACCACCACCACGCGCACCACGACCACCACTATTACCAACACTGGAACGGATATGTTGGGAGGGCGTCAGACGTTCCTCGGTGTGGCGGTGTCGCTGGTGGATGGCAAAGATGGCAAAGCATTGCACCTCCACTTGCGTGCCGGCAAGTCGGCACAAGTCCTTGGCACGGGCCTCGGGAAGACGGCCATCCTTTACAAAAGGCAAAGCGATATCACATTCGAGCACCTGCAGGAGCTCTTGGAAGCGCTTCTCGAGGAGAGGCTCAACGTCTTTGCAGAACATCTTGTAGTCTGGCACGAGAAAGGAGCGGAAGAGCCAGCCACTCCAGAGGGCAATGCGATGCTGCAAAGAGACCCAAAGGCGGCCCGCTTGCTTGTCCTCATTGCTCTCTGACATGGGCTGATCGTTGTCATCAGTGGGTGGCGGATGTTCGCCAGAGAGGACCAAGGCATCAATCTCTGCCGCCGTCATGTCGGCAAAAGGCTGGAGCTCGTCCATGACACTCGATGTTGCGGTGTTGTTATGTTGTGGTGGTTGTTGTTGGTATTGTCGTGTTTGCTGGCGAGATTCTTTCGATTGGGCGCGCGCTTTCGTGTCATCTCTTTCTTCCATCGAAAAAGAATCGGAGAGGGAACGCGAACGAGAACGCGAACGGGAGCCAGATTGCAGAGGTGGCAGAGGGTCGCTTGGACGCGCGTCGTCCAGATCAGATAACTCGTAGTCTCCAGGTATAAATTCAGCTTCCATCGAGAAGAAAATGGGCGGTAGTCGTTTTTGGTCAAAAGAAAAGAAAGAGGATGTCACTATTCTTCCAAGAGAGAGAATGATACGGGATGAGACCTCCAGAAAAAGAGAGCCACCAGGACGCATTGACGCGAAAAACCATTCATGTTCACGGCAATTCGACCCGAGTTTCCTTCGACCTTGGACATTCGACTTTCTCGTTGTTCCATTCGTGGTGAGGACGCGGGGGAGCAGGGTGAAGTTACGTGAAATTCTGAAGGGTTGGGGTGTGATGATATGATATTGTCATTTTTCTTTTTGGTTTATTGTGCAATACAACACACGCAGCACAACAGAATAAAAAACCACCACCAGAGGAGCGTAGACGATTAAAAAAAACAAAAACAGTAACAACAACAACGGTGACAATGGAACCGGACCAACGCGATCATGATGATGATGATGATGAGCAAGACAAGGGCAGCGCACCGAAAACCTTGATTGACGCAGTGTTGTTTGGAGGTGAGCGCGGGACGGCCGCAGAACACGAAATCGAGGATCGAGGCTCATACTACTACCTAGTGGCCTACTTGCTGAGAATGGCCTTGCGAGAGAGTCACGAGGTGCCGATGCCTGACCAAATTGGATGTGATCGCGTGACTCGCACAGCACAGAACGCCACGGCATGGAAGAATTTGTACTGATACAAAAAACGGGCGTATTCTGTTGTTAATTTGGATGAGTAATAGGATTTACAAAAAAAAACACAAATTCACATCTCTCTATAGTCTTGTTATTCGATTAACAATAGAATACAATTCCTCATTTCTCCTTCTTTTTGGGACAAAAAGCGACCACGCCAAATAATGGGACAATGTCTAGCTCCTGGGTTGCCGTCATACGAAATGCTCTTGAATGAGAGTCAGTGGCGTCCCCTGACGGTGATGGAAATGCAGCGTGTCAATCACGGTGCTGGATCTTCATTCATGAAGATGGAGATGGAGATTGATGTGTTGGACGAATTGATGGAAGAATTGGGCGAACGACACGACATGTTACAAAAATTTCTTACCAAACATGAGGATGTCATTCAAGATATGGCAATGGGCAGCACCAATGACCATGGACCAGATCTCTCCTGGAGCGAGGAAACCCTCCACCTGATTAGCATCATCAGGAATCGCTATTATGACTATCAAGAGACACTCGACGTGCTTGGCTCGGCCATGACCGAGCAGCAGTCAAGAAAGAAGGAAGAAGAAGCCGCAAACAAGAAAACAAATGAAAAGGAGGATGAAGAGAAGAAGAAGAAGAAGAAAGAAGAATGCTCCTCCCATCTCAATCAATCTGTGAATGTTCAATATGGTCCGTGGTATCGTATCCACAACAGTCCTCTCCGTACTCGTGATCCAATCCCAGGGACGGGTTATCCACCCCCTCCCGTGCATAGTGCGGCAGATATAGCCCGTGTTCATGCACGCTGCATGCAAGCCATTTCATCACGTGCTCAATAAAAAGCCATCCTCAATTAATATATAAATTAAAAACCCGCGTCCATTTCCTTGCACATAACAACACACGTGTACTATTCGCAAGCTTTTTGGCTTTTATTGGCCAGCCCATCCACCACCCACCCCCCCACCCATACACTATGGACAAGCGATTCCTTGTTGGCATTGCGTACAACCTGCTGATCGAGCCCGGCTCGCATCGTGACGAGGTGCAGCTGAGCGAGGTGCGTGCCAGTAATGGTGAGGGCGACGCGCGTCACAGACTTTATCACGATCCTCTTATCCGTTTGCCGCGTGACGAAATGATGCGCGACGGCGGTGACTTCCACTGGCGCAACAAACCCATTCTCGTCAACCATGGTGGATCACCTGTCGGACGCATCAATAGCTGTCGCATCGTGGATGGACGCGTCGAGATTAGCGCCGAGGTCACGGATCCGGCAGCCATCAAGCGTGTCGATGATGGCGACCTTGGCAGCTTCTCGGTCGGCTATGATGTGCGTGCAAGTGCCGACGGCAAGAAACGCCATTTTGACGTCAAGGAGGTCTCTCTGTGTCACGAACCCTTTTTCGAGGGCTGTACCATTAGTGTTGTGGCATCTAAACATGGCAGTCATGCCTTTGTGGTCGGTGATCAACCACCAACACCAGCAGCACCACCACCACAACAACAACAACAACAACAACAACAACAACAACAACAATATTATCATCATAAGAACGAGGAGAAGCAAAGGCCCAGTGCGAGGAATCTCGACATGGTCCGCGGACTTTTCGAAACGATTGCCAAGGAACAAGAGCAGAAGCAGAAAGAGCAGGAGAAGGAGAAGGAGCAAAATCAGGAGAAGGAACTCACAACACCACAAGGTTCAAACACTCTTACTTCCCTGCCTCGCCCTCCCACCTCCGTTTTTCCTATTCACATCGATTAAAATATTCTCATCTATATAGTGGAACGGGATCGCTCATACCAGGCATTACCTCCCGCAGGTATCAAGGTGCTTGCACAAAAGGATAACGGAGCAGAAAAAACGATGAGCGGCCAGGACCAAATACCACAGCAGCAGCAACAACAGCAACCCGCATCGGGAGCGGCTGCTGAACACAACAACCATGCCGCCAACAACAACAACAACAACAATGTTCCCTCTCCTTCACTGGACACGAGTAAGTTTGTACAGGAGCGCCAGCAGATGCAGCAGATGATGAAGGCCATGGAGAAGCAGCTCAAACAGGTCGAGCAGGAGAAGGAGCGGCTCGCCGCTGCACGTCTCAAGGAAAAAACGCCCACCATCACTAGTGTCGCCAAATTCCTTCAAAACATTGGTGGACAGAAAGAGATGCCCGAAGCCATGGCCGAATTCGTGACCAGCGCGTTTGAGAACGTCGATGACAATTCCGTGGCCTCGCTTCTCGAAAGCAGTGCCCAGAACTGGGAAAAGCAGCAGCAGGAGCTGGAGGTGCTGCGCAAGGCCAGCGAGGAGAAGGACATGCAGATTCAGATCCTCCAGAAAAAGGACCAACGCTGGCGCGAGCAGTTTGAGAAGGCCCAGGAACAGCTCAGCCAGCGCAGCGCCTTTGGTTCACCGACCGTTGCCGACATTTTCAAGTCCAGTCTTGCCGAACCTGCAAGTGACGAAGACCAGGATGATGCCGGACAGGAAGACGGGGAAGGAGAAGATGCTGATCAAGGGGAGAAAAAGGCCGGCAAAAAACGCAAGCGCGAAGAGCCAAATCATCGCGAAAAACTCCTCAGCATGCTCAATTCACGACCTTGGGAACAACAGACACCTGTTGTGCCCATACGTGGAAGCAGAGATGCAAGGGAGCCAGCTCCTGTTCTCGACCGTTTGGATGAAATTGAGGATTTCAACGAACGTCGCAACTATGTTTATGATGCACAGCGCGACGACGTCAAACGCATCTTGATGGACCTCCATCAGGTGGGTGGTAACAAACGGGCCCGTGGCAGCATGCCCGGCCAGCGCATCCAACGACTCAACCCAGATCAGATTGCCGCAATTCGTGCCAGTGCCATGGGCACCATGAATGCCGAAAATGGCGAAGAATACCAAAGCCTGCCCGGACAATGACAAAAATCGTACTCCACCTGGCAGGCGGGGTGAGGAGGCGTGGGTATACATTCAATTTATGACGGTAGTAGTAGTAGTAGTAGCAGCAGCAGTAGTCATGGTTGTACATCCTCTGGGACACCAACCATATATTGATTGCTCTTCTTCTTCTTCTTCTTCTTTTTCTTCTTCTTCTTCTTCTTCTTCTTCTTCAATTCACGAATGCTTTTTATTCTGGCATTACCTATCCATCCATCTACCCACATACCCCTGTTTCCTGTTTTTTTTCTAGCACAAATTCTTACTATTCATCATCTCTGCTATCAACCTAAATGGCGTGCCCGTTGACACAATCTATAAAAAATCAATATTTACCAGTATTGCCTCCGTGTTGTCTGTTGTGAATAATGGCGAAATATACGGGCAAGAAGAAATGGGTCGCTAAGAGCAATGAACGGGAGGGGAAGTGGCGGAGCGGGACTTGTACGGAAATCCCATGGCATTGGATGCGTTCATTTTATTCAGTCACAGCAACGACCATCCTGGTCGAGTCCAAGCCCAATTCTTTTCTCCTTGTTAACTCCATTGCCATGATTGGTGATGCGAATCGTACTTTTGTGACTTGTGCAGCGGGATGATAATGATGATTGGGATAGTGATGGAGATGAAGATGCAGAGGATGAATCGAGAGCCGTGTTGCGCCATGTATGAGCATTAGGAGGGTGACGACGCCGCCAGAGACGATGTGAGAGGGTATCAAATAGATCGGCGACGCCTCTTCCTGTCCTCCCGCTCGTCCAGTGGACGGCGGTGCGTGCATCTGGCGGCTCCCTTCCAGGACTGTTGCCGGTGGGGGATGGCCAACAGCAGGCCGCAATGGCATCCTGAAGGAGCATTGCGTGCTGGAAGCGATAGTCGGCTTGTGCTTCGTCATTCTCGAAACGGTCGCTCTGTGTGGCTACAAGCATCGAAATGGGAAGATCTTCCTCACCTATCACCTCCTCCCGAAGGGCCTTTCTATTACCACCACCGCCACCATTTGCAAGGTGAGCGGGAGCAGGAGCAGGAGCATAACGAGCGACAAACGGCTGCCAGTGAGAAACAAGCCTCATGAGAGATGACATGTCATCGGCCCCTGTTCCATCTCCACGATCGCCAGCACAGGAAAAACTGTAGAGGATTGCATCGCAATCACGCAGATAGGAGCCAATCATGGAACCAAAGCGCTCGGAGCCCGCAGTGTCGTGCAACTCGAGACGGATGATGATCTCCTCTTCCTCCTCCTGTTGCTTGTTGTCGTTGTATGTGGGCATCTTAAGGCGCATGAGCACCGACAAGTAATCGACGCCAAGGGTGGACTCGTGCATGACTTGGTAGATTGTACCCTCGTGATAGTGGGAGGGCTTCGTCTGCTGCATCTGGAAGCGCTTCAATAACGTTGTTTTGCCCACTCCTGCATCACCCACAATCGCCACCTTGTACGAGGCATTGAAACGCTTACTGCTATTGCTGTTTCGGCTTCTATTGCAAGCACGACCATTCTCCTCCTCATCCCGCCCTTCTTGGTCTTGGATGACACGCATCATGATCAAAACGCAAAATAATACAATAGGCTCAGACACGAAAAAAAGATGTGCCCGTGTGTGTGTTTTAATAAACTGTCTCCCCTTTTGTATGTCCATCCATCTCTGCCCTCGTGTTCTTCCCCCCTCATCCTCTCTCTTTCTTTTGTTTCTCCACATCCCTCCTGTGCACGCGTCCGAGGGGGGGGGTGCGCAAAGAGGTGGCGGGGGGGGAGGTGGGAGCTCGAATGTTGCACAAAAAAGAAAGCCTAAAACGCAATGTTGTTTTTTCGTAATTTTTTTAGTATCGGACGAGCACATGACCGGTTCTCTATGCGGGAGGGGGCGGGAGGGGGAAACAGGTGTCGATTTCTACTCGCTGCTTGCTTCATCTTCATCCTGATTGTTCGGCGCAGCCGCAGAAGCACCCGCATTGTCGGAACCAGCTGGTTTGCGACGATAATGACGGCGACGACGGTTGCGATGCAGATGATGCACACCCATGAGCTTTGCGGCATCAACCACGTCCGCTCCGGTCATCGTTTTGCGTCTTGATGCATGCATGTGGAGAAGCGCATTGGTGGCAAGAGACTTGGCAAAGGCAATGAGCTCAACATCGAGGAGCAAACTGGCCTTCTTGTTCTGTCGCGAAACGCCAACCGCGCGCTCCATGTTGCGCTTGCCACGTTTGCCACGCACGAGGATGGGACCGCTATTGATCTGACGGCGGCGCATTGCGAGACAGGCAAGTTGCCTGCGTTTGCGGATACGTTGCATGTCATTCGGCCGAATGACATGCGTAGTGCCGGTGAGCATACTATTGGTACGAACCATGTAAAAGACGGTTGGCGAGGTGACGGATGGGTGGAGGGAACGGTAAATACGTTTTCCTCGTTCGCACGAGTGGGAGAATGACGTCCTGGATTGAGATTCGACGATTTCTCGCCTTCCCGCGTGCACATGCTATCTTATTATTGTCCAATGTGCACAAACAAACGGTCTGCTGATGGCATTGTTGCTGCCGCCCTCGAAGCTCAAGTCAAAAGACATCATTCCTCCACTCGTGAGAACGCGTATAGTTTCCGAACTGCACCCCTGTCCACCGCCCCCTTATTTTGTCAGTCAATTCATTCATTCCTTCATCGTCTACTGTCAACATGAGTCTCGCCGTCGCTTCACGTACGAACAACACCACCACACCCAACACCCCCGATGATGCAGCGCCCTTGCTGCTACCTCCCAAACATGTAAGGAGTCGTAAGGAGCGCGCCGAGGCAACACACATTGAGTTGCTCAGCGTGGCGATTGCGCCCATGGTGCACGGCATGCGAGTCAACCTGGCCAAGGAGGACGAAGAGGGGGATGGAGTCGAGGCAGCAAACCGCAGTAACGCCAAGATGCAGCTCACCGAGCGCGCAGGCCAGAACCTGAACGAGACGGCCAACATCATGCTCATCAATATCGTTGATACTGCTGTTGCACTCGCCAAGCGTGACGGACGCGTTGAGATCTCCCCGACTGATGTCCGCATTGCCTTTGGTCTTCTCACCGACCCTGCACTCAACAAAATCATCACCGACCGGCAGAATGCTCTCCTCGAGGCCATCAAGACTCCAAAGAAGATATAAAAACGTTTTTCTTAATCTTCCCTAATAAATAATATTATCCTGCAGGTCACCTTGCCTCCGTCCCATCCACGTCTCTTCTACGCACATAATTTTTGTCATTCCACGTCTTGCAAAAGACGGTACATCGAAAGAATAGCTAGCATAAGACCCCAGTACCGCGATGGAAATTGACCCAACCCACAGCAGTGATGATATTGAGGGCGACGAAGAGAATAATATAATGCAGACAAGCAGCGAGCATGCCTGGATTGATCTGGCCGCCATGGGATTTAGCCCTCAGCGCGACCACCCGCATTACCATTCCCCTGCTCAGTGGCTGGTTGTCGCCACTGTACAAGCTAAAGTCGGGCAAGGACGTGCAAAGCCCTATAACAGTGGTGATAGCGCAACAGCAATGGTCGTCGATGGGATGGAAGAGCAAGACGGAGAGGAGCAGGAGAATGGGGATGAGGAGAGATGGATCGAACCACATGTCATCATGGAGCAAGATCTGACACCAACCACGGCGGCTCAGCATATGGTCAAAAAGAGACTAGGTGGTATGCTCAAGCGTTTTGCGATGGCCCATGCCCCTGTACCTCTCGCCCCCAACCAAATGATGTCACCTACGACGGAGGATGCAGAAGAGGGTGCTGGTGGACATCAACAGGCTCCACAGTCGCTGCTTCGTCTTCTACCCCTATGGTCGGAGCTGCCACTCGACGAGCAAACGCTGGAGGAGACACTGCCTTTTGGTATTGTACCGCCGATGCAGGGCGGCGAGCTGACTCGGTTTCACGCCCTGCTGCACGAGACGATGATTTTTCCCGCGGCTGTACCCACGAGCCCAATGCTTGTCCTTCTTGACCACACTCATGCGTACACGCCCACGATGATGAATCATGAGATGCTGCATGCCCTCTACATCCTGATACGCCTGCTCACAAAGCTGGCCTACCAACGCGCGGGCTGCATTAGGAACAAGGCGGACCGTGACATCCTTTTTGCCACCATGGATGACGCGGAGAAAACACGCGAAAAGCACACCACGCAGCTTTACGAGTGGCTCAATGTCGAAATGGAAGGCATGCATGATGAACTCGTTGGTGCCCTCTCTTTGGCTGGTCTCGAGGGGCACAGTGCGCCGGGGAGGCCGAAGAAAAACAGCGAGGCTATACCAAGGCCAGTCGACACGATATACGATGAGCAGAGAGAAAGGATAATCTGCCGTGTCGGCACGCTGCTCGACCTTTTTTTCCAACGCTATGTTCACCTGCTCGAAACGCATGCTTTTATCCTCTCTAACGCGCGGCCACGCAAGTCGTGGTTGCCCAAGGACAAGTGGCCGGACAGCGGCATTGCACCCAGCATGCCGGGCCAATACGGTGAGGAGAATCCATGGTACTGGAGCAGTATCCCAAAACCGCTTCGCACACTCTTTTCGCAGGCCGTGCACACCAGCGGCAGACCCATCCCGAGCAAGAATCTGCCTCCCATACATCTTCGTCATCTCAAGCCTATTACGCGGCCCATGTTCCTTGACGGCTGCAGTCGTGTGATGACTGGTCTCGATGATGTGGAACTGCTGGCAGCACAGCTTGGTGTCGTCCGGCATGCGTGGCGTCTGGCGGAAGGCCGTGAAAGTGAGAATCCCTTTTTTACACTCGGCTCCATGAGCGAGCCCGTGCGCGATGCCATCCGCACACTCGAGCAGGACAAGCGTGCCTCGTTGATTCAGTTCAGGGACCGGTTGAGTGATGAGCAGCGCTTCCAGCTTCGCGCTTTCGCCTTCCTCTGCTACTTGCAGGCACGTCTCGTCGCTCCCAATTACAAGCCGTCCCAGCCCAATGACACATCCATCTCTTCTCCTTCTCCTTCATCTTCTTCCCCGCCAAAGCATCCACTAAAAATTCGTTAACATGCATTAGTAAAAACAGAAGATTTTTTTATTTTCTTTTTTTTATCGCATTGTGGAGAAACCAAAAAAAACTACTGTACCATCCTTATTCATGCCACCTCCTCTACAAGTATTGGGGGGGGGTGGTAATGGTGGTGGTGCTGGTGGGATGGAGAAATGTCGGAGAGCATGCACCCGTGGCACAATGCTGCGGGGGATTTTTTGTTAAACGGCACTGTTCTTGGGCGCAAGGTCGAGCAGAAACTGTATATTTGCGTCCTTGTTGGGAGGCGGGACAAGCGGAGACACTGAGCATCTTTCCTCTTTGTGTGCCAGTTCTTGCTGGTGTTGTTGTTGCTGCTGTTGATTGTTTTTGTGTTCCAGAGGCATCTTAAAAGAATAGGAGTAACCATGAACGTTTAACCCGACAATATGCTCGGTGTGTTCGAGTAGCCATCGAATGAGACGTATGACAAACTCCATTTGACGCACGGTCCCGTTCGTATGGGCATTACCGGGGTCTGAATGTTCGGCATGTGCTGGACGTGGCATATGCAGGACAAGCCAGTTGTTGGGATTGACACCTGCGACCATGTCCCCGTCTGCTCCTATTGAAATGGGCTGCGTACGACGGTAGCGTAGTTCGGGTGCAAGGAAAAGCAGTGGTAGATCCGATTCACGTACAAATCGCTTCAGACATCTTGGCACTTGAAGCGGCACGTTTGGTGAGCGTCTGCGGCGGCGCATGCCTGTTGCTCTCGGATCATTATCGTCATCACCGTCCCGATCACGATTCTTATCATTGTCCTTGTCATTATCCTCACGGTAATTGTTATTCTCATGATTATCATGATAATCATGATTCTCAGCATGCTTGATAAACTTCGCGTTATGCTGGGAGCTCTTACTCGCAGGCGTCCCGCGAGGCGACGATGAGGAAAACGAGCAGGAGGAGGAGGAGCAGGGGGAAACACACGATTGTTCATAATACCATGCTGCTTCACGTGCCGAAACAAGCTTTGTCGGTAAATCTGAGGAAAATGGTATTCCCATGGACACAACGGGAGATGACACAAAGGCTCCGGACCACGACTTGAGCGTACCCTTTGCAGTATCGTCGTTCTTCTCGCGTTTTTCATCGCCCTCAGAACTTGTCGCAGTAGTGGCTGTGGCTGTGACACTGGTGATAGGTGATGTTTGATTGTTGCCCGGCCAGGCGTATTTGGACGCGCCGGGACATGAATGGTCGACAAAGCCATCCAAATGTGCGGTGTGTGGATCATGATTGGAGGATGAGAAGGAGGATACGGAAGAGGAGGAACTCTTATGGGCGGAACTGGGGATCGTAAAAGTGTTAGACATCATTGCTAGCATTTTTTCTAAGGGCCAGGGAGGGGAGGATATTATTGCCTTCTATTCAATCGGGTAAAGTAAAGAATGAAATAGTCAAACAGAGGGGAGCGGGCGGAGGATCACGAGAAGATTTGCTTTGCTCGGTTATGACAAAGAGGAGGAATGGAATGAATTATATCCTCCGTCGATCTCCGCCCCCCCGCTCCGCTACTTGGCTCTTATTTTCGACACATACATTACGTGCTATTAGTAAACCGATCTGGTGTAGTCTGGTCAATCTGCGTTTTTTCTCCCGCTCTTTGATCAAAAGGAAAAATAAAATACCGTCCTCTCCTTAGCAATGGGGGTGCATGCAAACCACGCTACTAGTCTTCCAGTTCGGCATTGCAATCAGACCGAAAATGGCACAACCGCAATCAGATATCATTATCAAACAAGAAGAAGACAGCAACGACAATGGGGAGGAACAACAAGAGCAGGAGCAGGAGCAGAAGCCAAACCTCGTTTTGGGCGTTTCGCGTCCAGACGTGCTGCTGCTCGTCGACAGGCAAAACATCGCAGCGCGCCATGGCGGTGGCTTGGCTATCCTGCAAAAAGAGAGCAGCGATCAGCTCTGGCCGGCCGCTTTTACACGTCGCTTCCTCCGCTATCGCTACCAGTTGCGCGAACATCAAAATGATGGTGAAGATGAACCGGGGGAGAAGGAGGAGAATGAGGAGAACGAAATCATGTTTCGCACTGAATTACCACGTGAAGAATCATCTCTGGAGGCCACACCGCTGCCTCCTGGTCTCTACAGCGCCGGCGCAGGCAGCACACGCCTCTCCATTCCGCGTGCCGTTAGCTACAATCTAGCGGCGACGCTTTCCGAGCAGGTCGAGGGTCTGGGGGAAATCACGCAGTTTCTCGTTCTGGCCACTCCTAATAGCGACGAGGAGCGGCGCCATGCCCTTCTGTCACCGTTGCGGGGCCGCACTGGATTGCTCACCTTTGCTCCACCGCCCGCAGATATCTACCTGGACGGGGCACTGCGTCCCCTCGGAACAGAGTTTATCTGGTTCCGCGGTCGTGCCCCTCGTGCCGATGCGTTGGTGGGCAACGTGAGGGCCAACCCGGACCGACCGGTGCTGGCACCGGGCACATACACGCTCTGGGCCATGCAGTACGCACATAATAACAAGCACTATCAAGACGATACAGGTGCCCCACTTGTGCGCTGGCGTCTCGTGCAGGTCATGCAGGCCACTGGGTTTGACCTGACCGAAGAAATCAGCGAGGACGACGTGGTGGTCACTCAGGAACACGTGCTAACCGAGGGGGAAACATTTGTGCTGCCAAACAGTCTCGTCACAGGCATGCCCTTTTCAAGATGGCGCTACCGCCCGCTTGATGGCGACATCTGGCGTCCGCTCCCCGAGAACATGCGGCGCCGAAAGGGCGACCCTGCCATGGCAGCAGAGGACGATCCGAGGGGTGAGTATGCCCTCCAGGGCGTCTATCGTGCCATCGAGCCACTCATCCAGGAACGTATCTTGCTCCTGATTCATGCTGCCGAATTGAGTGGCCGTCTCAATCCCGCGGCAAATTTGATGGAAACACTCGACGAGGAGCAGGAAGTGGACACACGCGGTGTCAAGTTGGTGTTAAGGGGTCTCAAAGAAATGGAGCGTGCCGTCACCAAACACCTCTCCGAACGGGCCCGTCTCCTCAACGAGCAAGCGCCGGGTCTGTCGCTCATCCTGCTCAGCACGGATGATGGTGTTGCATTTGCGAGCGAAACGGCCATCCTGTTGCAGTATCGCTGGCTCATTGGTTACTACACCGATTTGTTTCGCCAGGCCGGCCCCGAAGTGTTGAGCACAAGCAACATTGAGAATATCACAACACTTCTTGTGGCCATCTATGAGACGTTACAGACAATCTCCGATCCGAACGCGCTACAACCGCTGTCCACCCTTTCCCAGATGGAACCACCGATGCTCCTGTCCCTGGCCGAGAAAGCGGCAGTATACGCACCAGCCTTCCTGCCTGCCGCGATGGCCCTCCTAAACGATCTGCCGATGGATCCAGCAGCAGTTCTATCAGCTCTCAACGAGCAGCGCGATATTGTGCTTGCCCTGGAACTCGCGGTCGGAGATGCGGTGGTGGCGGCCCATCCGACCGAAAGCAACGTGGTCGCCGTTCAAGAACGACTGGATGCATACCTGCGTGATCGGAAGCCTGAGATTTACCAACAGCCACCGATAGTGCAAGAAAAAGCGCAGGAAATGGCTCGGATGCAAGAAAACCTGGAAAGGAGGCAAGACCTGCAAGGAGGGGGCGCGCTCGTGGTACCCAGCGATTTAGAGGGCCGTCGAAGAAGAAGAGACGACGAAACAACAATTGTTTCCGCTCGTGTTCCTAAAGAGCGTGCAGAGGAGGCACGGGAAGCGCTTTCCCGCTATGCATGGCAGGATGGTGGTGGTGGGACTGGCACGACGGGTGGAAACCTTGTACGAGTACTACCCACGCAGGCACGCATCGGTGCCCCGCTCCTTCAGCTCGGTGAGCCGTCTGCTGCCGCAGCCCAGTCGGACGGTGGTTTCATTGCACCCTGGCAACAATTGCACGCTCTGCTCTTTCTGCGCTGGTCCGTCCTTGCGCCGGGCACCTCCTTCCCAGAGCCGCTTGCGACGGTCTCCTTTTACGCACACCAGGTACGTGCTGCGGTTCAGGGACGCGACGTGAACACGGGCTTGCTCTACGACGTGGCCCACCCGCAGTGGGGCCAGTCCATGTGGTGGGCCAGCGTGCAAGAGGATGATGAGGAGGAAGAGGATTATGAGAAGGCGGGCAGTAAAGGAACAAACATGGCAGATCAAGTAGCACGACGCGTTGTGAAACTATACACAGAGAGTCCCTCGATGCGTACCTCTCTCCCATTTCACGACGTACTCGAGCGTGCGCGCCGTGAAGCATCCTCTGGCAGTCCCATCGATATAGCCCTGCAGAGGGCGCTCCTCTCTTTGCGACAGCTCTCTGTCGTCCTGCAGGGCTATATTGTGGCTGATGGCGGGCATGTCAAACGTCCAGTGCGTGGTCTTATTTCACATGCCGCGCGCCTTGAGGACCTCCCGCTGGCCGATATTGAACGGGTGGCACGTGCCTACGAGGTGGTTGATCTCTTGCCCGACCTCTCGACGCTCGCAAATTACACGACCGACCCGGGCAGCAGCACAGACCACCTTGCGCCTCACGGACCCATGCACCCGATGGAGCAACTCGGTGGGCGCACGGGTGTCTGGGTTGGCATGCCCTCTTCGTGGCGCGCTGGACCGCAGGTACACGATGTGCTCGAACAAGTAATCGAACGATTGGAGGCCCTCAAACTCGAGCAGGCAGCCATTAGGCGCGACGGATCGCTGAGTCGTGAGGAGAAAGACGATGCACTGGACAAGGTGGCTGCTTCCTTGGCCAACGAACCCTTCCGCTGGAGTAGTCTGTATGTACCACTCGAGGCCGAGATGTTGACCGCAATGCATCATGCTGATATCGCCATTTTGCAACCAGGCCCGCCAGCCATGGGTCCTGTTGATGGTAGCAAACTGCTCGAATTCACGGAAGCAGGAGTAGTTGCAGCCTCACATGTCATCACCGCATAACGAATGTGGGGGAGGGGTTCTCGTCTTCTCCTTTCTATTTTTAACGTTGTTGTTCTTCTTCTTCCTCTTTCCTGCTCCTCTTCATCCTCCTCTTTTTTCTCCTCCTCTTCTTTTATTCTTTTGATAAGTACGACCCTGTTTATCAACCCAATCAATAAAAGCCAAGAATGATTGAGTATTTTAACGTGTTTTTTTTGAAAAAAAAGTGGCGGTAAAAACGAAAATTCCTGGAATTTTAGTTTCTGACAATCCCAAATATGGTAATTTTTCTGGAATTCCC
>Ga0100382_1001155_pt1 | contig 18073 bp, 19 predicted proteins | sample CryGeymeta201506_FD_81566 | JGI IMG/M metagenome (GOLD analysis project Ga0100382, IMG submission 81566) | Groundwater microbial communities from Crystal Geyser aquifers in Utah, USA - Crystal Geyser metaG 2015-06 | ecosystem: Environmental > Aquatic > Deep subsurface > Groundwater | place: USA...
ATGAAATTGCCGGTTCCTTGACAGGCGGTTGCATCGAGAATGCGGTGTACGAAGAGGCGCAGGTAGTGATCCATAGCGGCGCGCCGAGGTTGGTCCGCTATGGCGTGCCGGACGATGAGAGACCCTGGGAAATCGGGCTGAGTTGTGGCAGCTCATTGGATGTTTTCGTCGAGTCGTTGGATTCGCCGCAATGGCTCGCACTATACCCGACGCTGAAGACCTGCCTTGATGAAAATCAGTTGGTGGCAGTGGCAACAGTTATCACGGGCGATGGGTTGGGCAATAAAATGCTTGTTTGGACGGATGGGCGAATCCTTGGAAGTTTGGGATCGGCGGCGCTGGATGCGGAAGTGGTGACTTGGGCGCAGGGACAGATGCGTGTGCAGGAAACAGGCTGGAGGGGTTTTGGCGCGGTGGATGTGTTTGTGGATGTTTTACCTCCCCCGTCAAGAATGATTGTCATTGGCGCGGTTCATATCGCTATTCCCTTAGTGACACTTGCCAAGACGCTTGGATATCACACGATTGTGATTGACCCGCGCGAGGCCTTTGCCACACATGAACGTTTTCCGCATGTGGATGAACTCATCACTGAATGGCCTTCCAATGCGCTGGAGAAATTGCAACTCGATGAAAGCGCTTATGTTGTGGTGATCAGTCACGATGAAAAACTGGATAACCCTGCGTTGAAAGTTGCGCTCACAAAACCGACGCGTTATGTAGGTGTGCTTGGCACGCGAAAAAATCTTGGCAAAAGATTTGCGGCTTTGCGTGAACTGGGCGTGACGGATGATCAGCTGGCTCGTTTGCAGGCGCCAATCGGGATGCGATTGGGGGCGGTCAGCCCGGAGGAAATTGCGCTATCCATTTTGGCGGCGATGGTTGCCGCGAAACATGGGATTTTGGAAATTCAGGCAACCCAGACAACTGTACCGGTTTGACTCGTATCGTAGCCGCCCAGGTTGTTGATGGCCGTTTTGGCCTGGCTTGTTTCCAGCCATTGTCGCAATGTCTGCACTGAACTCAATTTACGCTTATCCGCTTACGACTTTTGGAGCGTCTTCCTGGCCGCCTGTGGAAACAAACTGGGCGTCACCCCCACGCCTCTTAGCCCGACCGAACTGCCTGCTCTGTCGCCCACGGTCATTTCCCAGGCCCTGACAGAACTCGGCTTCGCCGCCTCCGCCTCCGCCGCCCGAAACGCCCACCGCCATGCCAAGTGAGACGCCACCCCCGCCACCAGCCACAGCCACGTCTACCCCAAAGAAGTAGCGCCCAATTCATTTCAGAATTTATTTTTGTTACCGGACACTTTATCACGAATGACACGAATTGACGAATTTGACGAATGAAAACCGGTTTTTAAGACAATACTGTTTAAATAAGGTCGCAGAGACGGCTCCTCGCGAAGCACCCTGTGGGCACGCCGTCGGGCATGGGAGCCCGACCTTCTTAACTAAACAGTATTGGTTTTTAAGAGCCTTTTCAAGAATTATTCGTGTCATTCGTACATACGAGGTATTTGTGATTAAAAACTGTCCGGTAGTGAAAATTTATTTTGTTGCCACGAAGTAATGCTCCTCGATGGTTCGCCATGTCTCCCCCTCCGGCAGGTGCAGGTACTTCGCCAACAATGGATGCACTCGGCGGATCTCCTCAGCCAGGCGCAGCGCCACGCGGCGGATCGAGAAATGCGCATTCGCAGCCGCGCGCAACTGGCAGAAGGCAAAGGCTTCCCGTAAATTCAGCGTGAATAGCACCCGGCGGTTGAAAGCGTTGGGGACGACGTAGGCCGCGACGTGCGGATTCCACTCTGCCATTCTCTCATACAACTCCGCGGCGGCCTGCATGGCGGCGCGATACGGGACCTCGAAGCCTGCTTCGGCGATCCGGCGCGGCAACGCGTACCCAAGCCGGGCGGTCAGCGCCTGCGGAGTCTGGCTCATCATACGGTGGCGCTTGAATTCGGCATACGCGCCCTGGTCGAGCAGCAAGTCGAAGGTGTAGCAGGTGTGTTCAAGCTCGCGCAGGGGGGCGTCGTGGCGGGATAAGCGTCCCAGCAGGGACGCGGCCAATTTAACGCGCTCAGGCTCGGGGGCGGAACGCACCGTCTGCAAGGCCTGGGGGAAGGTCATGCTGCCAAAACGGTACAAGGTCGCCGCCAGCACTTTCGTCTCGCCGTCGGGGTCGTAGTCAATCAACGTACACCAATCCCCTTGTAGGGGCGACCCTTGTGGTCGCCCTGGGCGGGGATAAACCCCACCCCTACGTTCAAAATCTTGGGATGTTTCAGTCAAATATGGCACAGCCTCGGCGTATTTGACCAGCGTCGGCGCTTCTGTTTGCGCGACGCGCTTGATCTCCTCGCCAATTTGTCTCACCTCTTCCAGCGGATGCGCGCCCATCTTGCGGATGGCGTTCTCCAGCATACGCGCATTGGCGGTCATGCCCAGGTTGGCCAGCGAAGCCGCTGGCAGCAGGAAGCGGCACGAATCAACGTATTGCGAGCGGATGCGCCGGTCGTAGGCCTCTTCCGTTTCACCGGGGCGGAGCGGGGACTGTCGCTCGATGCGTTTCCGCACCGACGCTAGAGATTGGGTATAGGTATCAAAGAGCAAACGACAGGTTTGGATGTAGCCTTCCCGCAGCGGATGGCCATCCAGTTCAGGCGGGATGTAGAAATCTTCCCGGCCCCATTTTTGATAGCGGGTGGACTTTTCGGTGTAGGATGCCAGCCGGTTGGATTCGATGCTCTCCACGGCCAGCCGGGAGACGTTTTCGATAGCCAGATGCAGCACGGCATGTTCGGCCACCGAAGCGTGCCCGTAACCGACCACCCATTTTTCGTGGAATTGGGCGCTCTGCTCGTCGGTCAATCCGGCCGCGATCTCGCGGAACGTTTGCGGCGAGCGCGAGGTCTTGGCGAAAGCCACCGCGATGGTCTCGGGCGAAAGTTCTTTGGGAGAGAGCAGGTAGATTTGGCGAGAGGGCATGGGGATTCCAGTGATCAGTTTTCACCTGTGCCTGCGGCACGGTGCAGGCAGTCATCAGTGTTCAGTCTAAAGGTTGGGCGAAATATAGACGAAAACGCCCCGCAAGTCAACGGGGCGATTTCTGGTGATGATGTGACTAAAGCAGTTCTTTGAATTTTTCTATTGTTAAACCGGCATCTTTGATAATTCCGCCCAGCGTGAAGGCATTGATTGGATTGGCGCGTGGGATGATGATAATGCGTTCGCCATCTGTCATGGAGATGTGCTTGCCTTCGCGTATAACCCGGAAGCCGGCTTTCTGAAATGCCTTTACGGCGCGTTGGTGTGATATGCCAGGAAGTTTAGGCATGGCCTGTGGGAATCTCGACCAGTCGTGTGATCATATCTTTGGTCAAATCTTCAACGGTCGCCAGGTAAGTTTGGATGGCATCCTTGATATTTTCTAAGGCCTCTTCTTCGGTCTGTCCTTGTGACCAGCAGCCCGGCAAGCCAGGACACCAGATGGCATACCCCTCATCTGTTTTTTCTAGTTTGACCTTGTATTTCATGGCATAACTCCCAGGGAGATCGTTCAGTAAGTATAACACGTTCAATAAAGCATTTATCAGAGAATTTTCCTTGCCCGCTCAATGTCGTTATGGATCTGCCCCACCAGCGCCTCCACGGACGGGAATTTGCGCTCCTCACGCAGCCGCTCTACGAATTCCAGTTTGATCTCCTGCCCGTACAGGTCGCGGTCGAAATCGAGCAGGTGGGTCTCGACGTGGGGGGCAAATTCTTCTGGCGTGAAGGTTGGGCGGATACCGATGTTGGTGACCGAAAGATATTTCTTGCCACTCACCCAGGCCCAGCAGGCGTAGACGCCGTTGGCAGGGATGACCTTCTCGGCTGGAATTTCCAGATTGGCGGTGGGGATGTTGATCTTCTTGCCGCGTCCATCGCCGTGGATGATGGGAGCAGTGACAGAATAATAGCGGCCTAAATCCAGCGCGGCTGCGGCGACCTCACCGGCCGCGAGCCGGGTGCGGATGCGATTGGATGAGATGACCTCATCTCCGGCGGCCAGCGGCGCGACCGGCTGGACTTCATACCCTAAGGTTTTCCCCAATTCAGTCAGGCGGGTCATGTCCCCCTCGCGGCCGCGGCCCAGGGCGAAGTCGTAGCCGACGAGCAGGCGGCGCAGGCCGAGGCTGCGTGCAACGCGGCGCATGAACTCTTCCGCGCTTTGGTCGGCCAGGGCGCGGTCAAAAAGATGCGTGATGACAACGTCCACGCCCAGCGATTCCAGCAAAGCGGCGCGCTCCTCGGGCGTAGTCAGGTTCTTGAAATCGTTTTTTCCTCCCAAGATCACGGCGGGGTGGGGGGAGAATGTCAATACGACAGCCAACGCCCCGTCTGCATGTGCGCCTGCTGTGAGTTGGCGAATGATCTCTTGATGGCCGCGATGGACGCCGTCGAAGACGCCGATCGTCAGCCAGCTATTCTGCAGAGAAACAACGTCGAGGGAGTGGTAGTGGCTCATTCAACACAAAGGGCGCGAAGGGTCACAAAGGGGGTGATTTTGGGTTTCTTTGTGTAACTTCGTGCCCTTCGTGGTAGATCTTTTTTAGCTCGTCGGGTCAGAAGTTTTCTACGAGAAGAACACCTTCTTCGGCTGCCACTCCGGGCTGCCGTCTTCACCTTGAGCCAGTTCCATAATGGCGATTAGTTCGCCAGCCATGCTGATGCCGCGCACCAGTCCGGGTTTGGTATCCGGGGCAGCCTTGACGCGATGCCCGTGCTTGACCTCTTCGACCTCGTCGGGATTTAGCTCGACACCCGGCCAGTCCGCCAGGGCTTCGGCGGCGGGGATCAGGTACTGGTACCAGTTCCCGGCCAGGAAGGCGTCCTGCAGCTTGCGCAGGGGGACAGCGTCGCGCAGGCTGAAGCGACCGTTCTTGGTACGGCGCAGGCCGATCAGGTACGCGCCACAGCCCAGCACATTGCCCATGTCGTTCGCTAATGAGCGCACGTAAGTGCCCGATGAGCAGTGCACGTCAATGACCACTTCCGGCGGCGCCCATTCCAGCACTTCCAGGTGATAGACCTGGATCTTGCGCGGGGCCAGGTCAACCTCTTCGCCCTGGCGCGCCATCTCGTAGGCCTTGCGCCCGTGCACCTTGACCGCCGAGAAAGGCGGCGGGGTCTGCTCGATCTCGCCGATGAATTGCTTGAGGGCTTCCTCGAATTTCTCCTCGCTGATGTTCACCGGCGCGGACGACTGGCGGGTGAAACGTCCTTCGGCGTCATAGGTGTCGGTGGTGCTGCCCAGGCGCAGGACGGCCTGGTAGCGCTTATCCGAGGCTGAGACAAACTCGCTCAAGCGCACTGCCGGACCGACCAGAATGACCAGCACGCCCGAGGCGCGCGGGTCGAGTGTGCCGGTGTGACCAGCGCGGCGGATGCCTGTGCCGGAGCGGATGATCTGCACCACGTCGTGCGAGGTCAGGCCGACCGGTTTATCCACCACCAGGATGCCGGAGATGGCGTTCTTGATGTCTTGACTTTCCATTTTTTCTTTTCCTCCTGAGAGTTATAACCCATCCAAAACTAAGGTTAGTGAGATTTATTTACCGCTTACGCGGTACTTTGCCGCTTACGCGGTACGCTGCAAAGCCTGCCGCGTGGCCGCCAGGACACGCTCCTGGACTTCGGCCAGCGTACCGGGAACGTCGGCGCCGGCTGCGCCTGGATGCCCGCCGCCGCCAAATTGTACAGCAATTCGAGAAACATCCAGTTCCGGATTTTGTGTTCGCCAGGATATTTTAACCGATCTTTTGGTCTGTTCGACGAAGACTATGCTGATGTCGTTGTCGTCAATGGATGAGATCACGTTGATGAGGTCGGCGTCATCGTTGCCGGAATAATCGGACTTCTTGCGGTCGGCCAGGGTCAGTGTGCCCCACACGATCCCATCCGCACATTGCAGGCTGGAAAGGCCCGCGCCCCAGTAACGCGCCGCTGGGAAGGTACGCCGCACCAGCCCGCGGTAATACAGGTTGGTCATATCCACGCCGAGTTCCATCAACGCGGCGACCTGCCGCAGCGCTTCGGGTGTGGTGTTGGTGGTGCGGAAGCCGAGCGTATCGGTCACGATCCCGGTCACCAGGTTGGCCGCCACAGGCTGGGTAAGCGCATATCCCCATTCCGGCAAGTGGCGGACCAGGATGCTCGAAGTCGCCACCGCGTCTGGCTCGATCAGGTTGAGGGTCCCGAAACGTTCGTTGGTGACGTGGTGGTCAATGTTGAGGTCGGGTTTGCCGTAGCCGTCCAGCGACTTTCCGGCGCGTTTCAGATCAGCGCAGTCCAGCGTGACGACCAGGTCGAAGCTCCCCTGTGGTGACTTGCGCACCTGGTCGCTGCCGGGCAAATGCCGGAAAGACGACGGGACGCCATCCGCGAGCACCATCTGGACCTTTTTGCCTGCCTCTTGGAGTGCCAGGCCGAACGCCAATAACGCGCCGATGGCATCCCCATCCGGGCGGACGTGTGAGACGAGTAGGATGTTTTGCGCGATGGCAAGGCATTGTTTGATTTCCGCGTGAAGCGATTCTTCCATGTTTCTCCAACCGTTGACACGTTTGCACATTCAAACGTTTCAACGTTCAAACGTGCCAACGTGTGAACGTTATTTTTCCTTGATCTGTGCTAACAGCCGTTCGATGTGGTCGGCGTTCTCAGGCGTGGGGTCCCAGTGGAAGCGCAGTTGTGGGAAGGTGCGCAGTTTCACGCGGGCAGTCAGTTCGTGACGCAGGAAACCGCTGGCGTGCTTCAATCCTTGCAGGATTTCGATGGAGCGCGCCACGCCCTCCACCGCCGAGACGTACACGTCGGCGTAGGCCAGCTCGCAGTCCACGCGCACGTCGGTGATGAAGATCTGCCGCAGGCGCGGGTCGCTGATCTCCCGGATGAGCAACTCCGAGAGTTCCTGGCGGATGCGATCCGCAATGCGCTGAACACGAACTTTACCTGTCACTCGTCACCCGTCACTTATTCTACTTTCTTTTCCAGAATGTAGCACTCGATATCATCGCCGACCTGGATGTCATTGAAGTTCTTCAGGCCAATACCGCACTCGAAACCCTGTCGAACTTCGTGTTCGTTTTCTTTTTCATGTTTGAGCGAGGCGATCTCGCCTTCGTAGACGATGTCCTTGCCGCGGTAGACGCGCACCTTGCCATTACGGCGGATCTCGCCTTCGCGCACGCGACAGCCTGCGATCTTACCGACTTTCGAGATGTTGAAGATCTGCAGGATTTCGGCCTTGCCGACCACCTTTTCGATAAATTCGGGCGCCAACATGCCTTTGAGGGCTTTTTCCACATCCTCGGTCAGGCGGTAGATGATGTCATACAGGCGGATCGAAACGCCTTCCGCATCGGCCAGACGGCGAGCGCCCACGTCAGCCTGGACGCTGAAGCCAACGATGATGGCCTGGGAAGCCGAGGCCAGCATCACGTCATTCTCGCTGATGTTGCCGGTCTCCGCGTGCAAGATTTTGACAGAGATATCGCCTTTGCTCAACTCGTTGAGCGAGTTGACGATCGGCTCCAGCGAGCCTTGCACGTCGGCCTTGAGGACCAGGCGCAGTTCCTGGGTCTCACCGGCCTGGTAGCTGGCGAAGAGTTCCTCCAGGGTGGCCTTCTTGGACACGCCGGCCTGTTTCTGGGCCGCCTCACTGCGCTCTAAGATGATCTGGCGGGCTTCCTTCTCTGTCGCGACGACTTGGAACAAGTCTCCGGCGGCGGGCACGTCGTTCAGGCCCATCACGGAGACGGGCGCCGACGGTCCGGCTTTCTGCACCTTGCGGCCGCGGTAATCGAACAAGGCTCGCAGATGCCCGTAGGCGTTACCGGCCACCACCAGGTCGCCGGCCTCCAGCGTGCCGTTCTGGACCAGGAACGTGGCAATCACGCCCTTGGTCTTGTCCAACTCCGCTTCGACCACCGTGCCAATGACGCGGCCCTTGGGGTTGGCGCGGATGTCGGTGTTATCCGCTACCAGCAGGATGGCCTCCAGCAAATCCTCGATGCCCTGTTTCTGCTTGGCAGAAACAGGTACGACGAGTGTCTGCCCGCCCCATTCGTCCGGGACGAGGTCGTTGTCGCCGAGTTGGCGCTTCACCATGTCGAGGTTGGCGTTGGCCTTGTCTATCTTGTTCAAGGCCACGATGATGGGCACGCGCGCCGCCCTGGCGTGGGCGATGGCTTCCTTGGTCTGGGGCATCACGCCGTCGTCCGCAGCCACGACCAGGACGACGATATCCGCACCCTGTGCGCCGCGCGCCCGCATGGCGGTAAAAGCCGCGTGGCCGGGCGTATCCAGGAAAGTGATGGGGCGACCGTTGTGCTCGACCTGGTACGCCCCGATGTGCTGGGTGATGCCGCCCGTCTCGCCTTCGGCCACGTTGGCGTGGCGTATGGCGTCCAGGAGCGAGGTCTTGCCGTGGTCTACGTGGCCCAGGATGGTCACGACCGGTGGGCGCGCGGTCAACAGCGACTCGTCCTCATCGGCGATCATCCGCCGCCAGAAAGGTACTTCGCCGCTTTCTTTTTCCTCGGGAACTTCCCGATTCTCAGGGACTGCCTCGTAGCCCATTTCGGCGGCGACGATGGCCGCGGTATCGAAGTCAATCTGTTGATTGATATTGGCCATTACGCCATTGGTCATCAGGCTTTTAATGATCTGGATTGCGCTGGTATCAATATACGTTGCTAAATCGCGGACGGTGATATTCGCCGGTAATTCTATTCTCTTGTGCCCATTATCGCTCATACGGCGCCTCCTTCGGTGCGCAGCTCAGTTGTGCGTGAAGGTAACTGCTCAACCACAGCGTTTCGTGTCCTGTTTCGTTGGACTAAAGTCCTGCCTCAGATCATGGAAGTCGAATAAATTCGACTCGGCGCTCAGCCCGAAGGGCTTCCATGTACTGAGCAGGCGGCTTCAGCCCCGCTCACTCGTCGAGTGGCGCAATGCAAGTCAGGAATGACGGCGTGCCTGTTGAGCGTTTGGTGAGAGAATAGTCTCGTCAGCCCATAGAGTGCCCCTACTGGCCTGCACCTGCTGTCTCGTTTTCCTCCGGCAGGGTCAGCATAAACTCCCGGAGGCGCTCGATATCGGCGGGCGTCAGGTCAACTTTCAAGGCGTGGGCCAGCGGCCCTTTCAGGCCTCTTTCCCAGCAGGAACGACGGTTGTGAAGGTACGCCCCGCGCCCGGCCAGTTTGCCGGTTGGGTCAATTTGCACGCCCTCCGGCTGGCGCACCAGGCGGATCAGCGATCGCTTGGGCAGCACGATGTGACAGCCCACGCAGGTACGCTGGGGGATATGCTTGGGATGTTTTGCAGCTTTGCCAGACACCTTTATTCAATCCATAGGGGTGGAAAATCCCGCCCCTGCAGGTTTCACGCTTCCCATTCGTCCCAACCCTCTTCGCCGCGCTTGTGCTTCTTAAGGGCGATGGTCTGGTCTTGATCGGGATCGTAAACGATTTCGACGTGCTTCTTCTTCTTCTTTTTCTTCTTCTTGTCCGAGGATTCTTCCTCGTCTTCCACGACTGCAACGGGTTGCAGCATCTCAGGTTTCAGAATGAAGATCTCTTCGAGCGGTTTTTCCTCGACGGCTGCTTCTTCCACCGCGGGCGCGGCCTCGGCTTCGGCAGGCTTGGCCTCCACTTCGACCAGCTTCTCGGCAGGCGGCGCGGCTTCCACCGCTCCGGCCTCGGCGGCGATTACGGGTTCGGCAACAGCTTCGGCAGGAATCGCGGCGACCTCAACCTGCGCGGCCGGCTCAACCACAGGCTCAGGCTCTGGGAAGGTGACTTTCGCCAGCGCATTCGCGATGGCCTGCATGGACTTGGGGCCAATGCCGGCCAGGCCCAGGATGCTATCCGGGTTGAGCTTCATCGTCATCATCAGGTCGCCGATGGTGCGAATCTCGGCCTCGGTCAGGATGTTGAGGATGTGTTCGGCCAGTTCCAGGTCGAAGATCGGCGTCTCGAAGGCGGCGGCGGGGATGTCCGCGCGGGCAGCCGAGGTGCGTTCCTCTTCGGCGGCTCGCTCGGCCTTCTTCTGTTCCACCGTGCGCCGCTCGACGCGATCCACGAACTGGGTCAGCAGCGTGTATTCTTCCGGGGTAACGGGGCGACCTTCGTCCTTCTTGGTCAGGATTGCCTCGATGGTCGCGACGTGCGACTTTTCGGCCTCGGCCAGCGCGCTCAGGGTGGCGTCACTTTGCAGCCTGGCGATGGCATCGCCCGCAGCCTCAACCAGGGATTTGATGTCAATCCGCCAGCCGGTCAGCTTGGCAGCCAGGCGAGCATTCTGCCCGTCGCGTCCGATGGCCAGGCTCAGTTGATCTTCCGGGACGACGACCGTGGCGGTCTTATTGCCTTCAGCCAGGAATACGCCGGAGACGCGCGCCGGGCTGATGGCCTTTGAAATGTAAAGCACCGGATCGGGATTCCACTCGATGATGTCAATTTTCTCGTCGTGCAGCTCCTTGACGATGGCCTGGATGCGCACGCCGCGCATGCCAACGCACGCCCCCACCGGGTCCACGTTGGGCTGGGTGGCCGAGACGGCCACCTTGGCGCGCTGTCCCGGCTCGCGGGCGATGGCGCGGATCTCGACGATGCCGTGATAGATTTCCGGCACCTCGTTCTCCAGCAGGCGGCGCAGGAAGTTGCGGTGCGAACGGGAGAGGATGATCTGCGGCCCGCGCGGGCTTTCTTTGACTTCCAGGACGATGGCGCGCACGCGGTCGTGCACCTTGAAGTGCTCGCCCGGGATTTTCTGGTTGGGCGGCATGACGCCCTCGGCCTTCATATCCAGGCCGACGGTGATGCCTTGCACGTTGCTGGCTGCCTGGACCACGCCGCTGATGATCTCCCCGATCTGCTTCTCGAAGTATTGCGACTGCACCTGGCGTTCGGCCTCGCGGATACGCTGCTGGATAACCTGGCGGGCCGTCTGCGCGGCGACGCGGCCAAAGTCGGTGGGCGTGGAGTCGACCATGACCATGTCGCCGAGGTTGGCCTGCGGGTTCACCGCATGGGCGGCCTCCAGGATCACCTCGGTGCGTTCGTCTTGCACCTCTTCGACCACTTCTTTTTCGGCGCAGATGGTCACCTTGCCGGTCTCAGGGTCTACTTTAGCTTCGACTTGTTGGGCGGTGGAAGCGTTGACGGCGCGCCGGTAGGCCGAAACCATAGCGGACTCGATCGCCTGAAGGATGACTTCCTTCGGCAGTTGCTTTTCTTCCAGCACTTCGTTGAATGCCAGGTTGAATTCGTTCTTCATGCGAAACCTACTCCCCAGATATGACAGTATCCTATACATACAGAAAAGTGGGGGGCGCCCACTTTTCGGTGTTCACTAAATCGGCTCTGCGTACGAGCGCAATTCTAGCACAGGAGTCGGAAAGATGCAAGATATAATAAAGCCACTTTGTCTTTGGAGCAAACCGTGGACCTACCCATCGCAAAACAGGCGCGCAACATTCAGGGTCTTTTTACGCGCATCGCCTCCCACTACGATTTGATGAACCGCCTGATGACTTTCGGAAAGGATCAGCGCTGGCGGCGTGAGGTCATCCGCCGCGCCGCGCCCGCGCCGGCTGCGCACTTTCTGGACCTGGGAACTGGCACCGGCGACCTGGCTCGCGCGGCCCTTCGGCAGTTTCCCGCGGCGCGCCTCACGGCTGTGGATTTTACCGTCGAAATGCTGCGCCTCGGCAAGAGGCGTGACGCCCGTCCTGCCTGGATTTCTGCCGACGCGGCCTGTCTGCCGTTCCCGCCGCAGACTTTCGACGCGGCCGTTTCCGGCTTTCTGGTGCGCAATGTCCCGGATGTGCCTGGCGTTCTGCGGGAACAGCGCCGCGTGCTCAAACCCGGCGGGCGGATCGTAATTCTCGATACCACCCGTCCGCGGCCGGGCATTTTCGCGCCGCTGGTCTGGCTTCACCTGCACCTCGTCATCCCGTTGCTGGCCAGGATGTTTGCGCGTCACGGCAGGGATTATCAATACCTGCGCGATTCGACCGAAAATTTCCTGCCGGCCGAAGCGCTGGCGATCCACATGCAGGCGGCCGGCTTTCGCGAGGTTGGCTTTCGCCGCTTGATGTTCGGGACGGTGGCCATCCACTGGGGGGTGAAGTGACGAAACGATTTAGCAATTCAACGAGGCAGCGATTCAACGAGGCAGTGAGGCGGCATGACTGAGCGTGATTTGCAGAAGGCCGCCATGCGCGGCGAACCCTCCTACGTCTGGCGGGCGGGACAGGAACGCCGCTTGGGGATGATCCTGCGCGCCGCCGGGGAACGCATCCGCGGCCGCGTCCTCGAAGACGGCTGCGGCGTGGGGATGTACGTCGCGCACATCCAGCCTTTCGGCGGACAGGTCTTCGGCCTGGAATACGACTTCGAGCGCGTACGTGAGGCGCATCAGCGCTCGGCCCTGCTGGCCTGCGCGGCCGGGGAGGGGCTGCCCTATCCCGCCGAAACCTTCGACCTGATCCTCAGCCACGAAGTGCTCGAACACGTCCGCGATGACGCCCAGGCCGTGCGCGAGATCGTCCGCGCCTTGAAGCCGGGCGGGCGGCTGGCCCTCTTCGTACCCAACCGCGGCTACCCCTTCGAGACGCACGGCGTCTACTGGCGGGGAAAATATCATTTTGGCAACATTCCCCTGGTCAACTACCTGCCGCGCCAGTGGCGGGATAGACTCGCCCCGCACGTGCGCGTCTATTCCAAACGTGATCTCGAAAAACTATTCGCTGGTTTGTCGGTGAAAATCATCGAGCGCACTGTCATCTTCGGCGCGTACGATAACATCATCGCCCGCTTTGGCGGATTGGGGAAAGCCTTGCGCTGGCTGCTGCAAATGCTCGAAAAGACGCCGTTGAAGGTGTTGGGGCTGTCGCATTTTTGGGTGGTGGAGAAATTGACTGATTGAAGTATAATCTCTGTAGAAAGGAGGAGCGATGTACGCGACCAAACTCAAAGGACAGATTACGCACGACCGTCGCTTGATTATCGAAATTCCTCGCGATGTGACAGCAGGCGCGGTCGAAGTGATCCTGTTGCAAGTCTCTGACAAACCCAAACGAACTGCGCGGCGCGATTCAACGCATCCGGCTTTTGGCATCTGGGCTGAACGGGCCGATATTGCGGATACGGTCTCTTTCGCTGCGGAGCTAAGAAGCCGGGTGGAGATGCGGGCAGATGGCAATCCCAGCAAATAGATGGCTGCTGGATACAACGATCCTCGTTGACTTGATGCGCGGTTCCAAGCTGGCGCGCGATTGGATTGACTCACTCCCTGAAAGTGCGCCTACGATTTCGGTGATTACGGCAGCAGAACTCCTGGCAGGCTGCCGCAACCGCGCCGAACAACGTGCCGTCGAGCGTGAACTTGATCTCTATGAGATTGCCTGGGTGGCGGAGGATATTTCCGCGTCAGCGTTGGAATCCTACAGACATTTCCATTTGAGCCATAATATTGGTTTTCTGGATTGTCTGATTGCTGCAACCGCGATAAAAAACGGATTGTCTCTGGCAACGCTGAACCTCAAGCATTTTGCGCCATTTTCTGATCTCCAGGTTGAAAAACCGTATTGATATATTCCATTGCCGGTGTATTTTATTGAACGAATGGTTATTCTTGGCGCGTGTGATAACGTTATTGCCCGTTTTGGCAGGCCAGGGAAAGCCTTGCGCTGGTTGCTGTAAACGCTCGAAAAGACGCCGTTGAAGGCGCTGGGGTTGTCGCATTTTTGGGTGGTGGAGAAAGCGTAGCAATGAACTGCTGAGAAAGAGAAACGAGTGGAAGTTGCCTTTCACTCGTTTCTTGTTTCTCTTTACTCGTTCCTTTCTTCCCTAAAATCGTAAATCCCCTCCTTCACTGCCCATTTCCGCCTACACGACGGGCAGGCGAGGTAACCTGTTTTCTCCTTCAATCCTGTTGTTGGTGGGATAGAATCCCGCCCTACAGTTTTCAGCGGTGCATGTCCACATTCGGGGCATTTGAAGTAGGAAGAGATATTATCTCGTCCTACCATTGGCGGGATGCCATCCCGCCCTACGGCGCGGCAGCGCACAAATACACTGGGGGTCAGTTGGAATAACGCGCCGGTGGGCTGGAAGAGCGCATCCAACCCGGCCAGGATGTCCGCCGGCATCCATTGTTTCAGAAATCCAAGCCGGAAGTGGGATACGGTCAAGGTTCTTTCAACTTTGAAACCTGCAACCTTCAACCAACCCCGCACGGCCCGAGGGTGGAAATCGAAGTTGAGTTTCGCGAACTCTACAGGCTCTAATGTGAACGGATTCCATTCCTGGCGGCGCAGGGCGTAGCGCAGGATGGCCTTGAGATTTTGTTTGTTGGCATATTCTAGGATAAAGGTCGCGCCGGGTTGAAGCACATTGCGCACCTGGCGCAGGGCTTTGGGCGCGTCGGCCATGTGGTGCAGCGTGCGGATCATAGTCGCAGCGTCGAACAACTCATCCACGAAGGGCAGACGGTAGATGTCGGCGGCAACGTATATATAATGGTCACTGCGCCCCAGCCGCGCCTGGGCCTGTTCCAGTTGGGTGCGCGAGTAATCCAGTAATACAATCCGCTCGAAATCTGCATAGCGCATGGTATTGCGGCCTGCACCGGCACCCAGTTCGAGCAGCAGTCCTCCGCTCTTGGGCAGCAGGCGCTTCAGCGCGATGGCTTCGCAGCGGTCTTCGTATGCGCGCCCGCCGCTATCCCAGAACGAGGTCTGGTAATCGGAGCCGTCGTAGTCGCAAACGGGTGGATGGTCAGTCATCAGTGTCCAGTTTTCAGTGTTCAGTTATCGGTGAAGTAAGAGGCTTGCTCTTCACGTACAGAAAGGGCTTCTGGATTGCAAAATAATTCGGCTTTTGCCATCATACCGCCGAGCAGACGGCCAAGTTCGGCGCATCTCTCCATCAAAGCGGCGACTTGTGGCTGAGAGAGGTAGCCGCAATCGGCGATTTGCGCTCCAACTGCACGCGAAAAGCGGCGTATCTGATCGGTAAGCGAAAACATTTCTTCTTTTGGAAATTTTACGGTGAGAGCGAATATCTCACGCGCCAGTTCTCGGGATTTCTGATATACGATTAGCTCACGAAAGTTTTTGGCATGGGTCAATGCTGACATTTCAACCTCATCTCCACTGACTACTGAACACTGATTACTGAAAACTGATCACTGGCGCCCCAGGCCGCGATAGGTGAAGCCCAATGCCTTCATCCGAGCCGGGTCGTAGATATTGCGCCCGTCGAAGATGACCGGCTGCTTGAGCAGCCCCTTGACCCGCTCGAGGTCGAGCTGTTTGAACTCGTTCCATTCGGTGACGACCACCAGCGCGTCGCAGCCTTTGGCCATCTCATAGGGGTCAGCGTACATCTCGACTGCCGGCAAGAGGCCGCGCGCCACTTCCATCGCCACCGGATCGAAGGCGCGCACCATTGCACCCGCCTGGATGAATCCTGCGACGATGTCAATCGAGGCCGCTTCGCGCATGTCGTCGGTGTTGGGCTTGAATGCCAGGCCGAGCAGGCCAATCGTCTTGCCCTTTAATCCGCTCAGGAGCGCCTCGACGTGTTTGACCACCTCCTTGCGGCGGTCATAGTTGACCTCCATGACGGAGTGCAGGATGCGCGGGTCAAGCCCCTGCTCCTCGGCCATGAACGCCAGCGCCTTGACATCTTTGGGGAAACACGAGCCGCCCCAGCCCAGACCGGCGTCCAGCATGGCTGAACCGATGCGTTTATCGTAGCCCATGCCGGCTGCCACCTCTTTCACGTCCGCGCCCAGGGCTTCGCAAATGTCCGCCACCTCGTTGATGAATGAGATCTTGGTCGCCAGGAAGGCGTTGGAGGCGTACTTGATCATCTCCGCTGTGCGCAGGTCGGTGATGAGGATCGGGGCGCGCAGCGGCAGGTGCAGTTGGGCCACCTTTTCCGCCGCCTCGCGATGCAGCGAGCCGATCACCGTGCGGTGCGGGCTGATGAAGTCGCCGATGGCCGAGCCTTCGCGCAGGAACTCCGGGCAGGAGACGACCGCGAAATCCACCGGCTTGGGCTGGTATTTCGTCACGATATCGGCGACCCAGTCCCCGGTCCCGATCGGCACGGTGGACTTGTTGATGATGACCAACGGCGCAGTCGTGTTCTCAGCGATGGAACGCGCCGCCGCGGCCACGTACTGCAAATCCGCTTCGCCGTTGACCGCCGAAGGCGTGCCGACGGCGATGAAGGCGAATTCCGTCCCCTCTAATGCTTCAGGGTAAGAGGTGGTGAAGGACAGCCGCCCGGCCTTGACGTTGCGCTTGACCAGTTCTTCCAGGCCGGGTTCGTAGATGGGCATCAGGCCTTTTTTCAGGCCCTGGATGCGCTGCTCGTTTATATCCAGGGCGATGACGCGGTTGCCCAGGTCGGCGAAGCACGCGCCGGTCACCAGGCCGACGTAGCCGACGCCGATAACACAGATTTGTTTCATAAATTAACCTCGCTAATGTGAGTTGATACCAGACCACAACACTATACACAAACTGGCCTGTTTCGTCAAATGATTAGGGTGTGTTTCATATGAGTTGGAAAAGACCTGACAGGTTTCCAAAGTTGCTTTTGCGGGCTGATTCTCGTGCCATTGTAAGCCGTTTTGCCGGTAAAGCGCCTGATGAAACACTTCGGCAAGCTCAGTGCACCGCCTGTCAGGTCTGGCGCTTCGATTGTGGTATATTCCTCGTGGAGTTGACTTATGCGTCTGTTATTCGTCGCCGACGGCCGTTCACCGATCACCTTGAGCTGGCTGCGCCACTGGATCGAGCGCGGGGATGAAATTCACCTCGTCTCGACTTTCCCGTGCGACCCGCCCCCCGGCCTGGCCTCCTTCCACGTCTTGCCAGTGGCTTTCGGCGCTTTGGGCGGGGGACAGGCGACGAGCACCTCACTCACCCCCAAAGGGGGACTGGTTGGGCGTTTCCGCGGCCTGTTGCGGCCTTTCCGCTATACTCTCGGACCCGTGAGCCTGCTGGCTTACCGGCGGCGTTTCCGCGCCCTGGCCGCGTTGCTCAGGCCGGACCTGATCCATGCGCTGCGCATCCCTTTCGAGGGGATGCTGGCCTCCTCCGCGCCGGGGGAGGCGCCCCTTATCGTCTCCACCTGGGGCAACGACATCACCCTTCATGCCCACGGCTCTCCATTGATGAAATGGCTCACCCGACGGACACTCCGTCGGGCGCAGGGTCTGATGGCGGATACCCGCCGCGACATCCGCCTGGGACGGGAATGGGGCTTTTCAGCCGATAAGCCAACCCTCGTTGTTCCCGGGGCGGGCGGTATCCGCCTCGACGAGATGCGCCGCGCGGCCGCGGAAGCCGGGCCTCTGCCCGACCTGCCGGCGGATGCGCCGTTGATCGTCAACCCGCGCGGCTGGCGGCCGGGCAGCGTGCGCAACGATACCTTTTTCCGCGCCATTCCACTGGTGGTACAAAAAAATCCACAGGCCTGTTTTGTCTGCCCGCCGCTGGCCGGTGACCCGGAAGCGATGCGCTGGGTCGCCTCGCTGGGGATCGAGGCCAGCGTGCGCTTGTGGCCGCGCCTGTCACAGCCGCAGCTCTGGAAGCTTTTTCAGCGGGCGCAAGTTTTTGTCTCACCCAGCGCTCACGATGGGACGCCCAACTCGTTGCTCGAGTCTATGGCCTGCGGATGTTTCCCGGTTACGGGGGACATCGAGTCCATGCGCGAATGGATCACACCCGGCGTGAACGGCTTATTGGTCAATCCCGCCGACCCGCAGGCTCTGGCGGAGGCCATCCTGGCCGCGCTGGAGGATGCCGATCTGCGCGCCCGGGCAGCCAGACAGAATGCCCTTATCCTTGCCGAGCGCGCCGACTACCAGCGTTGCATGGCGCAGGCGGAGGAGTTTTACGAGAACGTGGTACGTGGCACGTGAAACGTGAAACGTGAAACGTAATTGAGTTACATGCTTACGTCTTACGCATCACGCATCACGCATCACGCATCACG
>Ga0100382_1001207_pt1 | contig 17720 bp, 15 predicted proteins | sample CryGeymeta201506_FD_81566 | JGI IMG/M metagenome (GOLD analysis project Ga0100382, IMG submission 81566) | Groundwater microbial communities from Crystal Geyser aquifers in Utah, USA - Crystal Geyser metaG 2015-06 | ecosystem: Environmental > Aquatic > Deep subsurface > Groundwater | place: USA...
CGAGCAGCGCCGCCAGCGCCACGTAGGCGAGGTAGAGCCCGGTGAAGATCACAGCCTGTCGCTCGAGCCCCGAGACGCGATCCACGAAGAGCACGTAGGTCAGCAGCGCGGTCATGGAGCCGGCGTTGGAGGCCGCGTAGAGCCGATGCGTGGAGGCGGAGTCGAGGGCGAGGCGCGTCCACCAGAGCTGCATCACGACGGCGGTGGTCGCGAGCGCCACGAAGGGCACGAGCACGCCACGCGTCAGCGCCCAGAGCAGCGTCCACAGCGGCGCCTGCGCATCGGTCGCCGCCGGTACGACCAGCGGCATGAAGAGAAGCGCCGCGAACAGCACCAGCAGATGCGCGCGCCCTAGGCGTCGCGCGAGCAGGTGCGCGTACAGGTAGCCGAGGAAGAGCGCGCCGGAGAAGAAGGTCAGCGCGGTGGTCCAGACGTAGTAGGCGCCACCGTAGGCCGGCAGCAGCATGCGTCCCACCATCGGCTCGAGGCCGAAGAGCAGGCTGGCGCCCAGGAAACTCTCGACCGCATAGAGCAGGCTCAGCGCACGGGTGGACACGTGCGAGGGAGCCGCCGGAGGGGCGCTCAACAGGGCCCGGAGCAGAGCCCGGAGCTGGGTCCCGACGAACTGACGGGGTTGTAGAAGCTCGAGCTGCCGTCGTAGGGGCCGTGACCGCGCGCCCAGCTGGTGCAGGGCAGGCCGTAGCTGTCGAGGCACTCGACGTCGCAGCCGCGTCGACACCAGAAGCCACCGCCGCTGGCGGCGCAGGCGTCGTAGCAGTCGTCGTGGATGCGACAGCCTTCATGCGTGCCGCAGCTCATGCCGGTGATGGTGCAGTCGACGTGCTGACAGCTCGCGGCGTCGTCTTCGCAGGCGGTCGTGGGCGGCAGCGCGCTGCAGGTCGAGGGGCAGTCGCCGCCGCAGGCGCCGCGACAGGTGGAGCCGCTGGAGATCCCCGGATCGACGGGCGGTCCCGGAGGCATGCTGCACATGGGCACACCGCCCACGAGGAAGGCCCCGACCTTGAGCACGTCGTCCGCGGTCTGGATGCCGTCGCAGTGCTCGTCGAGGAACAGGTCGTACAGGCCGGGCGCGAGGGGCGGCAACATCACGGTCTGGTCCCAGAAGCTGCCGAAGCCGCCGAGCGCGTCGAAGTGGATGGGCACGCCGCTGAAGGGATCCGCGCCCGTGCGCACGGCGTAGACGTCTGCACCAGGCAGGTTGACACCCAAGCGTCCGGGGCAGACGAAGTCCACGTCACCCGCGACGCAGACCGTGCCGTCCGTGGTGTAGACGAGGGGCGCGGGATCGGGGAGGACGCCGCCGCAGTGGGTGGCGTAGATGTCGTTGGCCGAGGCGGAATTCACGCTGAGCGCGAGCGCCGCCGCAACGCCGAGCAGGCAGACGATGGCGCGACTCATGGTGGCGCGGCTCATCGCGACGCTCCGAAGCCACAGATCGACGCTTGGTAGGTCAGGGGCAGCGCCGTGTCTCCACCGATGCGGCGCTCGTCCCGCGCTCCGACCCAGACGTCGTAGTCGTGGTCGGGCTCGACCATGGCGCTGGCGTGTTCGGGCGAGTCGCTGATGGCGATGCCCGTGCCGACAAGGCGTCCATCGGCCGCGTCGAAGATCATCACGTCCATGTTCACGTCGGCGGAGATGTGCTCCAGCAATACCTCGAGCTCGTGAACGTCGGCGCCCGTGTGCACGCGATAGCTGTCGCGGTCGAGGTAGGAGTCGGCGCCGGTGGGCGCATCCCCCGAGACGCCTTCGAAGGCTACGGGTGTGGCGTCGACGACGGAGAGTCCGGTCACCTCGGAGGCCCCGGCGGAGTCGGTGATGCGAGGCATGCCGTCGAGGACGACGGTGCGCAGGTCGTTGCTGTCGAGCGCGGCCGCAGTCTCGATCTCGGTGTAGCCCGGCGACGCCGCAGAGGCGCAGCCGGGCAAGCTGCCCGCGACCAGCTCGACCATGTAGGGTTCGGGCGCGGCGAGCGCGGGCGGGGCGGCCGCCACGTGCACGAAGTAGTCGCCCACGGGCAAGGTCATGGGCGTGGTGCGAGCTTGGCCCGAACGCGACATGGCCCAGTAAGCGACCAGGTGCCGATCCGCGCGATGGATCGCGACCGAGTAGATGCGCGAGGAGGCGATGAAGCTCAACCGCGCCTGCACGCGCGTCTCGCTTGCGACGTGAAAGCCGTAGCCGTCCGAGTCCGCCCAGGTGTCGTTGCCGCCGCCCGCGGCGATGGTCCCGCCGAAGCGCGCGCTCGTGCCATCCGAGAGGTCGACGCCGGTGCTCGCGGCCGCGCCACCCAGGAAGGGATCCGTGTCCGCGCCCGCAGGCTCCGTGAAGTCCGGCGGCGGCCCCGCGTCGAAGCTGGCGTCGAAGCCGGCATCGACGGAGCCGTCCACGCTCGCGTCCAGGCCCGCCGCGTCATGAGCCGCGTCCGCTTGGGCGTCCCGCCGCGAAGCGTCGACTGGGCCCGCGTCGGGAGAGCCTCCGCCGCCTCCGCACGCGACCAGCCAGCACACGCCGACGAGCCCTAGATTCGTATGGATTCGCTGCATCCGTTCCTCCGCGAGCCTCGACGACCGTCCTTCACGAGCGTGGAGTATAACCCGGGACGCTCGGAGACTCGCGCCCAAGACCCAGGGAGGAACGATGTTCGAGACAGCGGCACTGGACAGGAAGGTCAGCAAGGGGGACTTCAAGCGGCGCGAAGGCCCGCTGCGGGAAGCGCTGTTGATGGCTCAGGGTCGGCTGCGCAAGGCGGGCTTCCCGGTGATCGTGCTCTTCGCCGGCGTCGACGGCGCGGGCAAGGGCGAGATGGTGAACGAGCTGAACAACTGGCTCGATCCTCACTACGTAGCGACGCGACCGCTCGGGGATCCATCTCCCGAAGAGCAGGAGCGGCCCAAGTACTGGCGCTACTGGCGTGATCTCCCGCCGAAGGGACAGATCGGGCTCTTCCTCAGCGCCTGGTACCACGCGCCTCTGCTCGACCACGTCTACAAGCGCACCAAGACCGAGCGCTTCGATCAGGACCTCGACGAGGTGCTCTCCTTCGAGAAGATGCTGGCCGACGACGGCGCGCTGATCCTGAAGTTCTGGATGCACCTGGACAAGAAGGCGCAGAAGAAGCGGCTGTCGAAGCTGGAGAAGGATCCGCTCGAGCGCTTCCGCGTCACGGAGGACGACTGGAAGCATTGGCGCATGTACGACGACTTCGTCGCCACGGCCGAGCACATCATCACGCGGACGAGCACGGGTCAGGCGCCCTGGCACATCGTCGAAGGCGCGGACGCCAACTTCCGCAGCCTGCGCGTGGGCGAGCTCCTGCTCCAGGCGCTGACGGCCAAGCTCGACGAAGAGGACGTGCGCAAGCGCGTCACCGCCGAAGCGGCGAACCAAGTCGTGGAAAACGTGCCGACGACGACGGCAGAGGAGGCGATGAAGGCGGACGTCGTACGCGGCGCCCATCCGACCGTGCTCGACACCGTAGACCTCAGCGTCCGGCTACCCAAGAAGGAGTACCAGGAGAGGCTGCGCGAGGCCCAGGCCAAGCTCAGGCGCCAGCACCGCGAAGCCCGCGACAAGAAGATCTCCATGGTGATCGTGTTCGAGGGCTGGGACGCAGCGGGCAAGGGCGGCGCGATTCGACGCCTGGTGAGCGCCCTCGACGCGCGCTCCGTGCGCACGATCCCGATCGCGGCGCCGACGGACGAAGAGCGAGCACAGCACTACCTCTGGCGCTTCTGGCGTCACCTCTCGCGCGTCGGCCGCGTGACCATCTTCGATCGCAGCTGGTACGGCCGCGTGCTGGTCGAACGCGTGGAGGGCTTCGCCCGCGAGAAGGAGTGGCGCCGAGCCTACGCGGAGATCAACGACTTCGAGCGGCGCCTTTGCAACCACGGGATCGTGGTCTCGAAATTCTGGCTGCACATCTCGCCGGAGGAGCAGGCGCGACGCTTCGCCGAGCGTGAACAGACGCCCTACAAGCGCTGGAAGCTCACGGAAGAAGACTGGCGCAACCGCTCGCGCTGGGGTGAATATGAGCAGGCCGTGCACGACATGGTCGAGCGCACCAGCACCCGGGGCGCGCCCTGGCATCTGGTGGCGGCCGACGACAAATACAATGCGCGCGCGACGATCCTCGAGACCGTGGTGGCGCAGCTGGCGGAGGCCTTGAAGAAGTGAACGCAAAAGAAGAGTCGGCAGCGGAGACGGTGACGGAAACGACGGAGGTGGCTCGGCCCGTGCGAGCTCGGCGCGCAGCCACCAAGACGAAGAAGCCCGTGAAGGCCGGCAAGCCCGTGAAGGCCGGCAAGCCCGTGAAGGCCGGCAAGCCCGTGAAGGCCGGCAAGCCCGTGAAGGCCGGCAAGAAGGCCAGCCCGGCGCCGCCGAACCTGAACGAGCCTTCGCTCTACCTGAGCCGCGAGCTCACCTGGCTCGCCTTCAACGGCCGCGTGCTCCACGAGGCCACCGATCCACGCAATCCGCTGCTCGAACGCGTGAAGTTCCTGGCCATCGCCATCTCGACCCTCGACGAGTTCGTGATGAAGCGCATCGGCGGCCTGAAGCAGCAGGTCGCCGCCGGCCTGCACGACCCGAGCGACGACGGCCGGACCCCGCGCGAGCAGATGGAGGAGTGCTTGCGCGTCATGCACGAGCGCTACGCGGAGGCCGTGGTGGTGCAGAAGGATCTGCAGGGCCTCTTGAACGCGGCCGGTGTGCGCATCGTGCGCTCGGCGCAGCTCGACACCAAGGCGCGCAAGGCGCTGCGCGAGGCCTACATCAGCCGCGTCTTCCCGCTGGTCACGCCCCAGGCGATGGATCCGGCGCACCCCTTCCCCTTCATCTCCAACCTCTCTCTCAACCTCTTGATCACCTTGCGCCATCAGGGCGACGACCCTGGTCGGCACCTGGCGCGGGTCAAGGTCCCCGTGGGCGCCGGCATCGCCCGCTTCATCCGCGTGGAGGAGTCGCAGCTCTTCGTGCCGCTCGAGGACGTGATCGCCGACAACCTCGACCTGCTCTTCCCGGGCATGATCGTGCTCGGCACCGAGCTGTTCCGGGTCACGCGCAACGCCAACACGGAGCGCGACGAAGAGGAGGCGGACGATCTGGTCGCGCTGATCGAGACCGAACTCCGAGATCGCAAGTTCGCGCCCATCGTGAGGCTCGAGGTCGCGCCCGGCATGACCGCACTGCACCGTGGCATGCTGGCCGCAGAGCTCGGTCTCGACGAAGCGCGCGACGTGGTCGAAGCCGACGGCATGCTGCAGATGGGCGACCTGCGTGAGCTCGCGGCGCTGGACCTGCCGGCGCTGCACGACCCGCCGCATCACCCCGTGGACGCGGGGCCCCTGACCGGGCAGCGCAGCATCTTCCACATCATCCGCGACCGCGGCGCCGTGCTCGTCCATCAGCCCTACGAGTCCTTCACCACCTCCGTCGAGCGCTTCCTGGCCGAAGCGAGCGTCGATCCCAAGGTGCGCGCCATCAAGGCGACCCTCTACCGCACGGGCCAGCAGTCGAAGGTGGTGGAGCACCTGATCACGGCCGCGCGCAACGGCAAGCAGGTCGCCGTGGTGGTGGAGTTGAAGGCGAGCTTCGACGAGGCCGCGAACATCCGCTGGGCGACCCACCTCGAGTCCGTGGGCATCCACGTCACCTACGGGGTCATCGGCCTCAAGACCCACGCCAAGGTGATCCTGGTCGTGCGTCAGGACTTCGACGGACTCCGGCGCTACGCCCACATGGGCACGGGCAACTACCACTCGGGCACCGCGAGGCTGTACGACGACCTCGGGATCTTCACCTGTGATCCCGACATCGGCCACGACCTGACGGAGCTCTTCAACTACCTGACGACGGGCTACAAACCGCGGCGCGACTACCGAAAGCTGCTGCCCGCGCCCAAGCATTTGAAGCCCGCGCTGCTCGAACGTATCGATCGTGAAGCGTCACTGGCCAAGGCGGGCAAGAAGGGGCTGATCCAGCTGAAGTGCAACGCGCTCGAGGACATCGACATCACCCGCGCGCTGTACAAAGCATCTCACGCGGGCGTGCACGTGGACCTCATCATTCGCGATACGTGTCGTCTGCGTCCAGAGTTGGCGGGAATCTCCGACAACATCCGCGTGATCAGCATCGTGGGCCGATTCCTGGAGCACGCGCGCATCTACTACTTCCAGAATGGCGGGAACGAAGAGTACCTGACCGGTTCGGCGGACCTGATGAAGCGCAACCTGGAGAGCCGGGTGGAGACCGTCTTCCCAGTGGAGACGCCACGCCTTCAGCACGAACTTCGTTTCATTATTGACACGCAACTCGCCGACACACGCTTGGCCTGGGAGATGAAGTCCGACGGCAGCTACGAGCAGCTCACGGATGGCTCGGGCAAGAAGAGCCGCGGCTCCCACCTGCTCTTCATCGAACACGCCGAGAAGCGCCACAAGCGCGCGACCCGTCTGAACCGTCGCGGCGCCAAGGGCGGCTGACGCGACGACCACGCGGACGTGACCGCGGCGCGGCCTCGGGGGCTGGCGCGCCAGGGCGGCGAGGTCCATGCTGGCCGACCCTTCACCGGAGGTAGAGCTTGAATCGACGAGAGGCCAAGAGGTTGGCGGAGACGCTGGCCGAAGAGAACGCGCGCGCCATGGCGAACATGCGCATCAAGGGTCACCCCAGGCCCTACTTCCTCTCCCACCAGCTCCGGCATGACGAAGAGTGGCGCGTCGAGGCGAAGTTCGGCGCGCTCACGGTCGACTTCCACGAGCAGCGCCGCAACTGCCTGACCGACGTTCGCGTCGGCTCCTACCGCAACGATCAAGTGCGCGGCGGAGCCCTGGCCGACAACGCCACGGACGTCGAGTCCTACGACATGCTGCGCATGCCCATCAGCGGCAACCAGGACGGTCTGCGCCACGCCCTCTGGCGCCTGACCGAGGCGCGCTACCGCGAGTCCATCGACGATCTGCTGCACCTGCGCGCGATCAACCTCTCCTACGTCGACGAGCATCGCGAGCTGAACTCGCTCGAGCGACGGACCGCCTTCGAGGATCACAGCCCAGGACGCTTGCCGGAAGTGGACCCCGAGTGGGCCAAGGACTTCGTGCAGAAGGCCAGCGGCATCTTCAAGCGCTACCCGCTGCTGCGCGACGGAGCCGTGCGCTTCGGCGCCGTCGACTCCACGCGCGTCTACGTGAGCTCCGAAGGCGTCAGCGTGATCCACTCGCAGCCGCTGCGCACCGTGGAGATCTACGCCTGGTACCTCAGCCCCGAGGGCTATGGCATCCCCCACACGCGCTCCTGGCTGGTCACCGATCCGAGCGAGCTGCCGGATCTGGCGATGGCGAAGAGCGAGATCGCCCGCATCTATCGGCGGCTCGAGGCGCTGTCCAAGGCGCCGCGCATTCGCGCCTACTCCGGACCCGTGTTGCTCGACCCCAAGCCGGCGGGGCTGTTGATGCACGAGGCCATCGGTCATCGCCTCGAAGGCAATCGCCTGCTCTCGTCCGGTGAAGGCCAGACCTTCAAGGACGCCGTGGGCGAGGAGATCCTGCCCGAGGGCATCAACGTGCACGACGATCCCGCGATGGAACGCTTCGAGGGCAAGTCCCTGGCGGGCCACTATCCCTACGACGACGAGGGTGTGCCCGCGCAGGACGCGCGCTTGGTCGAAGACGGTGTGCTTCGAGGCTTCCTCACCTCGCGCATGCCCATCGGCGAGCGCCACAAGAGCAACGGACACGCGCGGACCGCCTACCACGCGCGCGCCATCAGCCGCATGGGCGTCACCGTCGTCGAGGCCACGGGCGGACTCAGCGACGAAGAGATGAAGATGGCCTTCCTCGAAGAGATCGAGCGTCAAGGCGTGCCCTTCGGCATCCGCATCGTGGACGCCTACGGCGGCGAGACCAGCACCGACTCCTACAACTTCCAGGCCTTCCTGGGCGACATCGATCTGGCCACGAAGGTCTACCCGGACGGACGCGAAGAGCTGGTGCGTGGCGTGGACTTCGTGGGCACGCCTCTGAACGCCATCCGCGGCATCATCACCACCAGTGCGCGACACGAGGTCGACAACGGCTTCTGCGGCGCCGAGAGCGGCTACGTGCCCGTCTCCACCATCTCGCCGGCGCTGCTCTTCGAAGAGCTCGAGCTGCAGCAGAAGCCCTCGCGTCCGCTCACGCAGTTCGCCTACCCCATGCCCTGGGAGAAGTAGGGCCTAGGTTGGCAACTCGGCGTCCGGATGCGGCTGCGCAGAACTGGGGTAGGCTCCCGAGCCATGGATGATGCTTTCTGGGGACGTCGGTCGATCATCTGCGACTTGACGAGCACGACGTGCAAGGGCAACTGGATCGCGGCGCGCCACCACTACGTGCTCGAGCGTCACGGGGAGCAGGGCGTGGAGCACGTCGCTGGTCTGCTGGAGTCGCCCTACCGTGAGGCGTTCCTGGCGCCACCCTTGCCCTTCGTCTGGCTGCCCCTCGACCTGCTCGCCCACATCGACCACGCCATCTTCTCGGGGCCCATGCACGGAGACATGGGACAGATGCGTGCGTTCGGCGGCTTCATCGCGCGACGGGATCTGACCGCCATCTACCGCATGTTCCTCAAGCTCGGGACTCCGGGTTTCGTCCTCGGGCGCTCACGCTTGATCTTCGGTCAGTACGTCAAAGGCGGCAGCCTCGAACCCACGGTCGACGGCAACGAGGCCACGTTCGTGCTGCGAGATCTGGTGATGCCCTACTACCTCTGTGAGCACGGCATCCTCGGCTGGCTCCAGGCCGCCATCGAGCTCGCGGGCGGTCACGACGTGCAAGTGACGCAACCGAAGTGCGCCCATCGCGGCGACGCGGAGTGCGTGCTGCACGCCAGCTGGCGCTGAGTCGGGCGCAGGCCGGGCGGAACGGAGGCGCACGTCGGGGGTGCGTGCCCCGGTGATTGACCGGCAGCATCCGGCTCGTCCCTCCAGCGATTGGACGGCGCCCAACGCTTGACGCGATTTCCGCGTCTCTGCGACGATTCTCCCTGGCCGCATCTTCGCGGATCCGAGGGGAGTTCAGCGCCTCCGGCAGCGGCGCCGTCTACGTGTTCGCGCGCACCGGGACGACCTGGGCGCAGGAGGCCTACGTCGAGGCATCGAACACGGCCCTGAACGACTTCTTCGACAGCTCGGTGTCGCTCTCGTCGGACGGGACGCAGGTCGCCATCGGGGCGTATTGGGAGGCCTCGAACGCGACGGGGATCGACGGCAACCAGGCCAGCAACAGCGCCACGGACAGTGTGGCCGCGGAAATCGACTGAGGCGGAGCCGCTCGGCGCAGACCTCCAGCGATGCGTGGTAGGCTCGGCCCATGACGCATGAAGACGCTCGCTCGCAGGTCCGCCGACTTCCTCTCGCACCGATGTGCGACCCAGCGAGGAGGCGGGCGGTTCTGGTGGGGCTGCTGCTGACGCTCGCTGGCTGCGGTGGTTCCGCCGAGGCCCCGGCAGCACCCCCACCCACACCCGCCGTGGCGCCGACGCCGGCCACAGCCGCGGAGCCAGCACCGAGCGCGCCAACGCAAGCGCACGCCGAGGCCGCGCCCTCTCCCGCGCCCGACCAAGCGCAGACCATGATCACCGGGCCATGTGTCACCAGTGAGGCGGTTGCCCTGGGTCAGAGCGAGGCGAGGCGCGTGGCGGCCAAGGTCGCCCTCAGCCACGACGGGGGGCTGGTCGCCTTCACCCAGGACGAGGACCACGTGACCGTCCGCAGGCTCGACGCGAGTGGCCAGGTGCAGCCGGGCGAGAGCCTGGTTCCGCTCACGAACGCGATGGATCTCTATGGCGTCTACCACCTCGCCAGCCACTACCTCGTGCTCACTCACGGCCTGTGCCCCGGCGGCAGGCGCCTGAGCAGATGCCTGGCGTTGCGGGCGCTCGGCGCCGACGGAAGCCCACAGGGCGAGGAGCACCTCGAGACGACGCGCGAGGAGATGACGAACCCTCAGCTGCGCGTGGACGGCGACAGCCTGGTCGTGCTGCGCGATCATCTCTACATCCCGTCCGTGCTCGAGCGCTATCGCGTGGCGGCGGACGGAGGCATCACACGTGAGTCTCTCACGGAGCTCGCCTTCGACCCGCACCGCTTGCCGGCGACGCCCCTCGGCTTGGCCGTGGACGGCCCGCGCTGGGCCGCCCTGGTGCGCGAGTACGACTCGCAGCGGGATCGCTCCTACCTGCGCCTCTACCGATCCGACGGAGCGCCCTCGCGCGTGGCGCTGCCGTTTCGGGACTCGGAGCGGGTGCTCGACCTCGCCTTCGTGGACGACGGACTGAGGGTCCTGCTGCGGACGGGATCGGGCCGAGCCCAGCTCGCACGCCTGGGCTTGGACGGTCAGGTCCTGGCGGGGCGCCTCGCGCTGAACACAGATGACGAGCTGACGGGCAACCGCGTCGTGCCCTCGGTCGCGAGCGATCGGCACGGCGTCCGCTTCTCACGCCGCGATCTCGCCGACCGCCCCATCGGCGAACCGCTCGCGCTGGCCCCCGGCGACCAGGCCGACGTCGACGGAGGCGGCGCACTCTTCGCCGTCGCCAGCGTCCTCGTCTCGCGCCGCCAGCCATCGACCGTGAGCCTGCAGACCCTCCATTGCCAAGAGCTCTGACCCTGATTGCCGTGGCGACCCGGCGACACTAGGGTTGTGCCGTGGCCCAGCAAGGCATCGAAGAGCGCATCGCGGCGCGGCAGGAGCGCGTTCACGTCCTGACGGGCGCCATCTGCAACAACAACTGCGTCTTCTGCATGGAGGAGGACCGCGACACCCGCTACCAGGTCAACTCCCAGACCTCGGACGAGAGCCTCGCGATGATCCTCGAGCGCGCGGCCAGCACGGAGGAGATCTGCTTCACTTCGGGCGAGCCGACGACGAATCCGCGCCTCGCGTACTGGGTCAACATGGCCAAGCGCGCGGGGGTGCCGCGGATCAGCGTGATGACCAACGCGCGCGCCTTGAGCCATCGGCCGTCGCTGCACCGGCTGATCGCGGCGGGTATGAATCGTTTTTATGTCTCGATCCATGGTCATGAGGAACCGCTCCATCGCTCCCTGGTGCGCACACCAGGGGCCTTCGAGCAGACCGTGAGCGGCATCGAGAACATCGCGCGCGAGAAGCGCCGTGGTATCGAACTCCATACTTCCACGGTGATCACGAAGCGAAATCTGCCGCATCTCGCCGAGATCTACCGCTTTCTCCGCGATCTTGGCGTGGATCAGGTGGTATTCAATGTGATGCAGGCCAACGGTCGCGCGGACACGAACTTCGAGCGCATCTTCCCGCGTTACACCGAGATAGCCAGCAAGGCCCGCACCTTCTTCGAGGAACAGGGCAAGCTCGAGCGCGAGGTCTCAGCCTTCCTGGTCGACATCCCCCTGTGCACCACCGAGGGCATCCCCGACTTCAACCGCGGCTACGTCGAGAGCTACACCCACTACGAGCCGCCCAACGAGGTCACGCGATCGCTCGGTCTGGGTGAAGACCGCATGACCGGCGAGGGCAAGCACAGGCTCGTCGTGGTCAAGCGCGAGGATCTGGACAACGCGGAACGCGTGAAGCGCGCCGAATGCGCCGAGTGCAGCTACGAACCGAGCTGCGAAGGCGTGTGGAAGAACTACCTCAGCCGTTATGGCTGGGACGAGATGGTGCCCGTGCGCGCGGCTCCGACCGCGAGCCCGGCCTGAGCGCTCAGCGCCGGGGCTCAGCCCAGGCGGCGCTCGAGCTCGGCGACGACCCAGTCGCCGGTGGCCTTGGTGCCCAGCTTGCCGCCCACGTCTTGGGTGGCGTGGCCGCTCTCGACGGCGTCCTTGACGATCTCCGACAGCAGGGCCTCGTCGCCCTGATAACCGAGGTGCGTGAGCAGCATGCCGACCGAGAGCACGGTGGCGAGGGGGTTGGCGATGTCCTTGCCCGCGATGGGCGGCGCGCTGCCGTGGACGGGCTCGAACATGCTGACCGCGCCCGGGCGGATGTTGCCGCTGGCGGCCATGCCCATGCCGCCCTGGAAGCCGGCGGCGAGGTCCGTGATGATGTCGCCGAAGAGGTTATTGGTGACGATGACCTCGAACTGCGACGGGTCCTGGATCAGGTAGAGGCACATCGCGTCGACGTAGAAGTGCTGGCGCGCGATCGCCGGGTACTCCTGACCGACCTCCTCGAAGACGCGCAGCCAGAGCTCGTGGGCGTGGCGCATGGCGTTGCTCTTGTCCGCCATGTGCACCTTCTTGGCGCCTGTCTTGACGGCGAACTCGAAGGCCGCGCGGATGATGCGCTCGACGCCCTTGCGGGTGTTGAGGTCTTCGTTGATGGCGATCTCGTCGGGCGTGCCGCGCTTGAACTGGCCGCCGATGCCGATGTAGATGCCCTCCGTGTTCTCGCGGAAGACGGTGAAGTTGCAGTCCGCGGCCGTGCGGCCCTTCAGGGGCATCAGCCGATCGCTGAGGCAGACGACGGGGCGCACATTGCAGTAGAGGTCGAGCCCGAAGCGCAACCCGAAGAGGATGTCGCGAACATGCTCCAGGCCGGGGACACGCGGATCGCCGAGGGCGCCGAGCAAGACGGCGCTGCACTCCTCGCGGATGGTGCGCTGGGCCTCCTCGGGGAAGGTCACTCCGTCGCGCAGGTAGCGATCCGCGCCGAAGTCGTAGTGGATGAGCTCGAGGGGGTAGCCCTTGCGCTCACGAAAGACGTCCAGGACGCGCACGCCCTGGGCCGTGACCTCCGGGCCGATGCCGTCCCCGCCGATGATGGCGATCTTCTTGGCACCAGGGCTTTGTTCGCTCATGGCCCACGTCTACACCGAAAGGGCGAGCCAGGTCACTGCGCAGGCTCACGGGTCGGAGCCTCGGACGGCTGGGCCTCGGGCTGCTGAAGACGCCGCCCACGGTCGAAGATCGCCGCGTTGGCCTCGATCGTGCGCCTCTCCTCCGCCGCCCGCGAGCGCTCCGCGTCGAGCTCGTCGGTCTGCCAGACGAGTCCCCACCAGTCGCCGGCCGCCAAGCGATGAAGATGGAGCGTCGTCCCTCGGACGGTGTGTACCTGGACGTCGAGATCGTCGCCCTGGACGGTCTCGGCCGCCGCGAGCTTGGTCGCGAACTCCTGCCGACAGCGCGCATCGCAGCGCATCGCGAACAGGGCGTCCGCGTCCGCCGCCCCCCCCAAGTCACCCAATCGAGCCAGCGCCTCGGCGCGCCGAGCCTCGGGATAATGCTCCGTGATCGCGCGCACCGCCGCCTGTCGATCCTTGATGATCGAGCACATGGCGTGCCGTGATCGTGCGTCGATCACGCGGAAAAGACGCTCGGGCGCGTCGCGCTCGATGGCGTCGGCCATGTAGCGAATCGCACCGTCGACCTCTCGTGGATCCGAGGCTCCGCCGCACGCCGGGAGCGTGAAGAATAGGAAGAGGAGGGGGAGGGTCCCCGCTGCAATCGGCCACCTGCTCATTCGCACACCTTGACACGGGGACGTGTAGAGGGTGAGCTACGAACCGAATGACGGCGGCGAAGAGTTCATGAATTTCATCGCAGCGGGACTCTCGGACGTCGGTCGTGAACGCGACCACAACGAGGACAGCTTCTGCATCCTGCCGGAGTACCGGCTCTTCGTCGTGGCCGATGGCATGGGCGGGCACAGCGCGGGCGACGTCGCCAGCAAGATGGCCACGCACACGGTCGCCTCGTTCTTCGCGGCGACGGCCCAGGAGGACGCCACCTGGCCCTTCAGCTTCGACCCGCAGCTCTCGGTGGACGAGAACCGCCTGCTCACGTCGATCAAGCTCGCCAACAAGCGCATCTTCGACGCCTCGGTCAGCAACGCCGAGGTGCAGGGCATGGGCACCACGGTGGTCGGCGTGCTCTTCGCCTCCGACTCCGACCGCGTGTACATCGCCCACGTCGGTGACAGCCGCTGCTACCGCGTGCGCGACGGCGAGATCGTGCAGATGACCAAGGACCACTCGCTGGTCAACGACTACCTCTCGGTCATGCCCGACATGAGCGACGCGCAGCGCGCGGAGATCCCGACCAACGTGATCACGCGTGCGCTCGGCATGCAGGACTCGGTCGTGGTCGACCTCGGCACGGACGAGTGCAGGGCCGGCGACGTCTACGTCCTGTGCTCGGACGGGCTCAGCGGCATGATCACGGACGAAGCCATCCGCGACGCCGTCGTCGAGCTGGGTGACGACGTCGAGGGCCTCTCGACCAAGCTCATCGCCTTGGCGAACGCAAACGGCGGCGAGGACAACATCACCGCGGTCCTGTTCCGCGTCACCGAGTGAGCGCCAACGGGCGCTGAGAGCTCGGCGCCCCAGACCTTCGAGTGAGCGCCAACGAGCGCTGCGGAGTGAAATACCCATGGCCAAGTTCGAGATTCGTCACCGCATCGGCTGCTCGGCTGCCGACTTCTGGAAGAAGATCTTCGAGAACAAGGACTTCGACGAGGCGCTGTACAAAGAGGCGCTGCACATGGGCTTCGAGCTGCTGGTCTGGAACGACGAGACCGGCGCGCGAAGCTCGCGCATCGTGCCCAACATCGCCGGCCCCAAGGCCGTGCAGAAGATCCTCGGCAACAGCCAGACCTTCGTGGAGACGGGCACCTACGACAAGGTCGCGGCCACCTACACGTTCAAGGTCACGCCCAGCACTCTGGCCGACAAGCTGTTCATCAGCGGTGTCATGCGCACCGAGCCGGACGGCGACGACCACTGCTTCCGCGTCGTGGACTTCTCGATCGAGGCGAAGATCTTCGGCGTCGGTGGGCTGCTCGCGAGCGCGATCGAGAAGAACACGCGCGAGAGCTACGACAAGAGCGGGAAGTTCACCAACGAGTATCTCGCGGCCGGTCGGGCCGACTGAGCCGAGGGCCCAGCCGGGGCCGATGAGCGTGGGGCTCCATGCTGTCTACCGCGTGATGGGCGGACCTTCTTCGCTGTAGGGCCGTCGGGCCGCGCCCATCGCCCGTCAGCGGCTGGCGGAACAGACCTGGTTACGGCCGCCATGCTTGGCTGCGTAGAGCGCCTTGTCCGCGGCCTCGAACAGGCTGGGGGAGTCGCTGGCGTCCTTGGGGTAGGTGGCGACGCCCACGGAGAGGGTGACCTTCAGCTTGCCCAGCTCGGTGTGGAAGACCTCGGCCTCGAGCGCCTCGCGGATGCGGTGGCCGAGCTGCACGGCGCCGCGCATGTCGGTCTCCTCGCACAGCACGCAGAACTCCTCGCCACCGAAGCGCGCGACGGTGTCCGTGTCGCGCTTCAGCCCACGCAGGATCTCTCCCAGGCGCTTCAGCACGACGTCGCCCGTGGCGTGCCCGTAGGTGTCGTTGACGCTCTTGAAGTGATCGATGTCGGTCATCAGCAGCGAGATCTTGCGCCCGAAGCGCTCTGCGCTGCGTCGCTTCTTCTCGAGCTCGTCGAGGAAGACGCGCTTGTTCAGGCAGCCCGTCAAGCCGTCGGTCGTGGCCAGCTCCTCGAGCCTGCGCACGGCCGCGGAGTTCGAGAGCGAGACGGCGATCTGGTTGGCGAGCACGGTCAGGGTCTCGCGCACGGAGTTGCCGAAGGCCTCGCGCCGGCGCGCGGAGAGCACCAGCGTGCCCGTCGCGTCCTCGCCCACGATCAGCGGCAGGATCAAGAGCGAGCCCATGCCGCGCAGGTTCGCGCGGCGCGTGAAGACGGTCTGCTGACGCGGATCGAAGTCGCCGCGATAGGGCAGGTAGTGCTTGTTCTTCACCACCATGGCGGTGAGCGAGGTGTTGTCGCGGAAGACGAGGTCGGCGATCTCGTCCGCGTGCTCGCCCGTGGCGCGCCTCACCGTGTGCTTGCGCGTCTCGGCGTCGTAGGTGGTGATGGCGGCGAAGTCGTAGGGCGCGATCTCGGCGATGGCCGAGAGCGCCGCGTCCATCACGGCGTCCTCGTTCAGCGCGGCGCCGAGGGATTGGCTCGCTCGATGAAGCTGCGCCTGCTCGCGCTTGGAGGCCTCGAGCTGCACGAACACGCGCTCGTTCTCCATCGCGCGCAGGAGCTCGTCCACACTCGACGAGAGGATCTCCTCTTCCTTGGGCGTGAAGGGTCGCTCCTCGACGCGATCCGCGCACAGCACGCCGACGATGCGCCCCGCTTGCATCACCGGCAGGCCGAGGAAGCTCTTCACGGCGACGGGTCCGCTGTAGTAGCCGATGCCCTTGTAGCTCGACTTGAGGTGCTCGAGGTTCATGGCCAGGTGTCGCCGAACCACGGCGCCGAGCACGCCCTCCCCGGCGGCGAAGGGTCCGGGGGCGACGTCCTCCGACGTGGTCACGAGCTCGGCGATGTGCAGGCGCTCTCCGCGCTCGTCGAGCAGCAAGAACACGCAGGTGTGCAGCTCGAGCGTGCGGTGGAGCAGCGTGAGCGCGTGATAGAGCTGGTGATGAACCTCCTGCACGCTGGAGGTGAAGATCCGGTCGTCCGTGCCCTGGCCCTCACGGCTCGGCGCCGAGACCAGCCGGAACATGCGCGCGTTCTGGCGCACCTTCTCGCGCTCGTCCGAGAGCTGGCGCTTCGAGCGCTCGCGCACACGGGCGATCTCGACCCGCGTGAAGACCAGGTTGAGCACGCCGAAGAAGAGGATGAAGAGCGCGTGCAGCCCGAAGGCCTTGGGGTCCTGCTGCTGCTCGGTGAAGAAGTGGATGGGCGCCTCGTAGGCGACGGCGAGGATCACCATGGCGCTGCCCGCCGGCGCGTGGGCGAAGGAGGCGACGAAGGCGACCAGCACGTAGACCATCGGGTAGAGCGGACCCGAGAGGCCACCGTAGAGTTGCACGCTCGCGTGCACGGCCACGAGCAGCAAGAGGCCGAGCTCGAGGTCCCAGCGAGCGAGCCCCGCGCCGCTGGACTCGGCCTTGAAGCGCGCCGAGGCCCGGCTGGCGAAGATCACCATCCAGGCCACGGCCACGGCGCCCTGCTCGAGGCTGGGACCGTCGGCGGCGAGGTGGAACACGCCCAGGGGCGGCAGCAGCCCGAAGAGCGCCGCAGCCACGAAGCCAAAGGCCGCCCGGGAGGATCTGCGCAGCTGTAGCGTAGCGTGGACGAGGGCGGTCATGGGTCTCCCTCGTGGGTACGCTGTGCCGGCCCGAGCGGGCAAGAAACTGCCGAAGCGAAGGCGCGCCGGGGGCCAGCCGTCGCGTCAGCTAGAGCCGGAGAGTAGGCGCGGAAGCACCAAGAACCCTGCGAGCACCAGCAAGATCACGAGGCAGCCCATGGTCATGATGTTGAGCTTGCGGGTGCGCTTCGCATCCGGATTCCGGGGGGTGCCCGATGGCTTGCGCCGCTTCGTCCGCTTCTTCTTCTGGCCCATGGCTGCAACATACTCGCCGCACAGCCGGCCACCAGACCCCCCGGCGGAGCGATTGACCCAAACTCGGCAGGACGGGGTCGCGCGATGCGAGAGGCAGGCCGCAATTCGAGCCACGGTTGCCTGCCGCAGATTCCACGCAGCGGACGTGTCCTGGGACTGACAAGGGCTCATGTCCGCGGAGCCGAGCCCGCCGAGTCAGCCCCACGACGCCTTCGTGCGCGAGGTCTATGGCGACCCCGAGCGCGCCGCCAGCCTGCTGCGCCGACAACTCCCGGCGGCCATCGCGCGGCGCATTCGCTGGGAGGCGCTGCGCCAACAGCCCGCCGGCTTCGTCGACGAGGAG